>Ga0156641_1039_pt1 | contig 60329 bp, 53 predicted proteins | sample RifOxyC3_FD_110715 | JGI IMG/M metagenome (GOLD analysis project Ga0156641, IMG submission 110715) | Lentisphaerae bacterium RIFOXYC12_FULL_60_16 | reverse complement strand
TTCAAGTGGTAGTTATTTCACATTTTCATGTGTCGGTCCTCCTACCGGGGACTTGCACCCCATTTACAACGCGCCCATGCTGGGCGCACACAACGGCGTCGTCCGCACGCGGTGACCCGCGCCGGACACGCCGGGAGTTCGCCAGTGAAAGAAAGGATATTTAGTAATGGCAGGTCTTACGTTTCTGATAATTTTTCTCGTACTGATGGTTTTGGTGGCGATTGTGCCTCAACTGCTTCGCAGATGGCACATTCCTGCCGTTGTCGCCATAATGCTTACTGGCATTGTGATCGGCCCCAATTCACTGGACTTGATCAGACATCTGAACCGCTTTCTTGGGCGCGGTTATCCGACCGAGCAGATTTATGTCGTGTTGGATGCGCTCGGGCTGCTCGGGTTGATTTTTCTTATGGCCTTGGCGGGAATGGAGGTCAACATCCGGATTGTTAAATCCGAGAAACGGGCGGTCGGCTGGTTGAGCTTTCTCACCTTTGTCATTCCTGCCACTGCCGGCTTTGCTGTATACGCATTGTTTGAGCCCTCAGACACCATAGGCAAATGGGTTTTTGCCTCGCTTTTCGCTTCACACTCGGTCGGCATCGTGTTTCCAGTCATTCGTGAACTCAGAGTTACCCACACCCGCTTCGGCGTGGCTGTCCTGGCATCAACAGTCATTACGGATATTGCCAGTTTGGTTCTGTTGGCGATCTGTATCCAATTCAAACGCCATGCCATTCCGGGCCGAGTCGCCGGAAGCATTTCGATCTTCGACCATATCGGCCCCGAAGTTTTAGGGAAATGGTTTCCAGTTCTCTTTTTAGCAGTCATAGCCTCTTTCATTGCATTGTCTCTTTGGCTTCTGCCCAAAGCCATGAGGCGGGTTCTTTCCCGTTTTCATCCCAATGACGATGCGCGTATAGCCTTCTTTCTAGCAGGGCTGCTGGCTATCGTCTTTATCGGCGAACTGATCGGCATAAGCATTATCGTGAGCGCTTTCGTTGCAGGCATGGCCATGGTCGAGGTTCGGGCGTTTCAGGAGCAAGGTCACGTACTTCATCGCAAGATAGAAGGGATCGGCTACGGCTTTGTCATTCCGTTTCTTTTTCTTACCATTGGAATGAAGACCGACCTTCGCATTCTATTGTCAGCATGGGAAAATGCGGCGATTGTCGGTGCGACGTTGTTTGGCTTGATAATAAGCAAGGTTGCCTCCGGCTGGCTGGCGATGCGCCTGTCCGGGTTCGGAAACAAGAAAGGTCTTTGTGCAGGGTTGATGACCGTGCCCCAGTTGTCGGCCACACTGGCTGCCGCAGCCGTAGCCTTGCAACTTCAAATGATCAGTGCGACGTTTTTCAATGCAATAGTTTGTCTTTCTGTTCTGACGACCGTCCCGGTGCCCACATTGGTAAAGATATTGATTGTGAAAGGGAAGATTCAATTTACCCAGGCAGACGAGCAAATTGCTGGCTTGGTACCAGAGGAAGATGTTGATGAAGACACGATATGATCTGGAAATGATGAAAATCGGCTAATCGGGTCCCCGTGACTGACTGAGGGTCACTCAGCCAGCCACGAGTCCCACACCACCTGGCATGCGGGTCCGCACCAGGCGGTTCCGGTCAGACGGTCAGCGGAATCACGGGGTCAGACCGCAGAATACAGAAGAGTGGTGAGGCTGAGCGTGTAGGAGTGGTAGTCTCTGGGGCATGGCGAGGAAACTCAGTGCCCACCGAGGACAGACAAACTATCGCCCCCATCGGCTGATCAACGCCCTTCTCGCCCCTGATGGGTAATTCCTGGACCAGCGATTGCCCGTCCGTTACCGCAACCCCGATTCACCGGCACCTTGCATGCCGGTTTTCTCAACCCGCAGAAACGGGATCACACCTTGCGGAAACTGGCGGCAACCAGCCGCGACAGTTCTCCGCGCGGATCCTCCGCCATTTTCCGTGTGACGGTGAACCGCATCTGGCCGGTATTGCCGCTGATCAGCTTGAGCCCGTATTCGAAGTCCCGGAAATGATCCCGGCAGAAGTCGGCAACCGGCCGTTTGCCGGCTTCAGCAAGCGAAACGACATACTCGGCCGTTTCACGCCTGAACACCAGCTGGATGCCGTGCTCCGACTGGAAGGCGCCGGCATATTGATGCACAGTGTCCAGGCGCTGGTCACGGCGCTGGATATCATTTTCCTCCAGGCAGGCGGCCAGGGCCTTCAACGGTTCCTCCACCAGCGCCGGCGTAACCACGAGGGAACTCGCCGAGGAGGACGGCAGTTCAAATTTGAAATCCCGGAACAGCCGTTCCAGCACGGTCATCAAGCCCCGCGCCCCGGTTTTTTCCGACGCGGCGGAACGGGCAATGGCCGCTACCGCCTCCGGCTCAACCTGCAGCTCGATCCCGTATCCTGTAAAATCATCCGTGTACTGGTTGAGAATGCTGCCTTCCGACTTCAACAGGATGGTCTGTAAATCCTCCATCGTAAGCGCATCACACACCACCCGGACCGGCAGACGTCCGATGAACTCCGGCTCGAATCCGTAATCGATGAAATCCTGGGTCCTGGCCTGCCGCAGGTATTCGCCTTCATCCCCTTCCGGAGCCTCCCGTTCGGAAAATCCGATCCGGCTGTTGCGCACCCGGGCACGGACCTTCTCAGCCAACGGACCGAATGCGCCGCTGGCAATGAACAGGATGTGGCGCGTATTGATGGTGCGCCGGCCGGAGTCCCGTCCCCGCTGCATATCCATGATCGCCCGCATCTGGCCGATGAGATCGGTCTGGCTGAAGAGATTGACATCCATCTCCTCCATGAGCTTGAGCAGGTTCACCTGGACCCCACGGCCCGACACGTCACGCCCGCCGGCCCCCGACTGCCCGGCGATCTTGTCGATCTCGTCCAGGTAGACGATCCCGTACTGGGCCAGGTTCACATCCCCGTTGGCCGCCTGCACCAGGTCCCGCACCAGATCCTCCACATCGCGCCCGACATATCCGGTCTCACTGAACTTGGTGGCATCCGCCTTGACGAACGGCACCCCGATCAACTGCGCGAGACAACGGACCAGATAGGTTTTGCCCACACCGGTGGGACCAAGCATCAGGATGTTATGTTTGGAATAATCGCGCTGGGCGACATCCGGATTTTCCAGGCACCGCCGCACATGGTTGTAGTGATCGCACACCGCCACGGCGAGCACCTTCTTCGCATCGTCCTGCCGGATCACAAACCGGGCGAGATAGTCGCAAATATCACGGGGTTTCAGACGAAAATCACGGATCCGGCGCAGGCGGTCCTCGGCGGCCGCATCCTCGGCGGCGGACGCTGCAGCCGGTGCGGCTTCAGCCGCCTGCGGGACGCCGGTAAACGACAGGTTGGCAGCCCGGAACATCTCCTTGATCTGTTCCTCCAGGCTGGGGGTTGATTCAGGCTTGGACGCCTCATCCGATTTTGACATGTCGCTGCTCCGAAAAACCAACGGCCGCATTCCTTCACGGAGTGCGGCCGTTGGTTTAAAACTCACAACTACTGGATTCGCCGTCCTACTTGCTCAGGACCGCATCCTTCGCCGCCTTGGCAATACGGAACTTCAGGACGGTCTTGGCCGGGATCTGAATGGTCTGACCGGTCGCCGGGTTGCGTCCCGCGCGAGCCTTCCGACGGACCTTCACCAGCTTGCCGAGCCCGGGAATCATGAATCCGTTCGGGGCGCCTTTGTAAGCCATCGCCACGAGGGCTTCAATCGCTGCCTTCGCCTGCTTCTTGCTGATCTCTACCGCATCCGCCACGCCCGCCACGATCTCGCTCTTGCTCATCGGTTTGCCCATTGCATTAATCTCCTTGTTACGGTTTTTGGTTCGCCCAAAAATCACGTATTAGCGGGGAAAATAGATGTTTTCCGTTTGGATAGCAACAACGTTTTACGCGTTTTATTGGACTTTTTTAACACACCACCGGCATCACCCATGGCAGACACCACGCCGGAGCTGCATTGTTACTTGTCATCAACATCCCATCCGGTATCATGGGGGCATCCTTCCACAAGGAGCGATGATCATGCCCATCTACGAATACGAAGCCCGGGATCCCGCCAGCGGATGCACGCTGTGCAAACACCCTTTTGAACGAATCCAACGCCTGTCCGATCCACCGCTAACCCGCTGCCCGCAATGCGATAAGGACGTGATACGCCTGATCTCCGCCCCCGCCGTCGGCGCGTCCAAATCGTCATTCAACGATCGCGCCAAGAAAGCCGGATTCCACCAACTCAAAAAGGTGGGCAAAGGCGAATACGAGAAAACCTTTTAAGCGATCGTCCCCTCCCGGTCGCGGTACATCTGCCAGAACAGGATCCAGGGATCGATGGTATAGGCTTCGCCATATTCCCGTACTTCAAAACCGAAATGCGTATGCTCGCGGTAACAGACCGACACGCCCGCGCTGTCGGCATATTGCAGGCCGGCCGGCAATGGCGTGTGCTCAGGCACCAGCAACCGGATCACATGGGCGGATTTCAGGATCCAAGTCGACCCGTCTTCCCAGGTTCTGCTCCCCTGCCAGCGATTGTTGGAATCGCCACGGGCCTTGACGTCAACCAACCCGTGGTCATCAAACGCGATGGGGGTCCAGAGCGGCGTACCGGCCGGATGATTGATATCCAGCCCGCCATGTGCCACGTGGCCGTCATACGGCCCCATCCAGCAATCCTCCCCCCGGTAACAATCGGTGATGCGTAATCCGCCCGCAGGCAGGGGACACCACGGGTGGAGCGGTGTCGGGCAAATCCGCCGGGTGGCGTCCTGTACGGCAAACCGGGCCCGTTTCCGCGGCCGGCAGGCCCCATGCGTCTCTTCCATGATCTGGAAGATCTCATCCACCGCATCGAACCATATCCGCAGGCCGTTGAATACCCACGGCTCGTAAAAACTGTCCTGCAGTCCCACGAACCGGTTCAACTGCAGTTCCGCACCATCCACATTCAGCCGGCACCAGAACCGATAGGCGCCCTGCGCCGCCATCGGCATGATTCCACTGGCGCCGTAAATCTCGGACAACCGGCAGGCACAGGTCTGCTCCAGTCGTATCCGGTGGACCACCCCATCCACCGTGGAGAACCGCCATTCATCACCGGGATCCATTTCCACTACGGTCAGGGTTGATTTTGCCGTTCGCTCGATTTGCATACCCGGTCCTTATATGCGCCCCGTCGTGCGCTTAGCCGTCGACATGCCCGGACGGCACCAGCACGTTCAACACCTTCGGATGCACCTCCACCACCACCCGTGCCCCCGCCTCCGCTACCTCCCCGTCGATCTGGATGGCGGCCGGATATTCGCGTTCAACCACCAGCCGGCGAAACCGGTGGGAAATGACTTCCGGCAACCGGTTCACCGTCCCATCGAACAACCGCCCGAGGTTGACCGCCAGCTTCAGCGCATCCTGCCGGAGCGCCACCACGAGTTCCAGCTGGCCGTCATCCTCACGGGCATGCGGGGCAATCCGTGCCCCGCCCCCGTACTGCGTGAGGTTGGCCACCGTCAACACCAGGGGGTGGACGAACCGCTCCTGACGTTCACCATCCAGTTCAACGCGTATGATTTGCGGCTCATAGTCCAGCAATCCCTGGAACCCGGCAAAAATATACGGAATGACCCCGCGTACCGGTGACCGCTGGAACGCATTCGCGATCGAGGCATCCCACGCCATGCTGCACGTCACCAGGAACGGCACCCCATCCACGGTGCCCACATCGATCCGGCGGACCGCACCCCCGGCCAGGGCCTCCACGGCGCGTTTGGGATCCAGCGGAATGTTGAAATGGCGGGCAAACCCGTTGCCGCTGTCGGCGGGAATCACGCCCAGGATGGCATCGGATCCGATCAGTTCACGACCCACGGAATTGACCGTCCCGTCCCCACCGGCCACCAGCACAACCTGAACGCCATCCGCCAGCGCCTGCCGGGCCTTGACGGCGCCATCCGCGATGGAACGACTGAACTGGTAGCTCACGGAACATCCGGGAAGATCCCAGTATTTGTCGACACCTGCACGCAGGGACCGGAATGGAATCCCGAGACCGGATTTCGGGTTGACCAATACCAGCACCTTGCGCCAGGGGCCCCTCACCGGGATCGCACCGCGTGGTTCCTTCACGGGCATCGCCTTCCCTTCGTCCCCCAACCGCCGGTCTGATTACCGGCGTACGGTCCGGGCCCGCAATTCGCCCGGCCGGATACCAGTCATCCGCAGGGTCGCGGCCAGATCCTGTTCCGTTTCACTGCCGATCACCGGCTGGCGTTGCCCCAGCCGTTTCGCCAGGTCCAACGCCAAGGTCAGCGCCAGGCTGCAATTCCGGACAAACGCCTTGCGGCACTCGATCGAACGCGCCGGGTCCGCCTCCGTGCGCAGCATGTGGCAATCGTATTCCACCACGCCTTTCCATCCCATGGCTTCCAGCACCCAGAACAATTGCACGGTTTCCTTGAGGCCTTCCGGCCCCACCAGCGGCGGGAAGTCATTGTCGAACTGCGCCTTGATCTGGCTCCCAAAATGCAGGAAGAACAACTTCTTGAGGCTGACCAGGTAACCGAGCGTATGGACACCGTTCAACAGGGCCATGCTCTCATGCTGGAGCAGTTCCGGATTGACCCCCCAGAAATCCGGATGCTTCAGCCGCCCGCAAATGAACCCCGCGGCATGCCCGGCCGTGGGCAGGAACATGTGCCCACGCGGTTCGTTCGGCTTGGGCTCGATCGTGGCGCCGCGGTAATTGCGGAACCGCTTGGCTCGGATATAGTCCACCACATGATCCAGGCCTTCCGCCAGCCATCCGTAAACGTGCTTCCAGTCCACCGAGACCGGCACTTCAAACCCATCCCGTGCCACCCAGTACGTATAGTGTCGGGCGCCCAGCAACGCTCCGATCCGGAGCGTCCGCTCCACTTTCAACCGTGCCAGTTTCCGGATCGCGGGATCCGGATTGGTCAGACCGCCCCGGCGGAACAACGGATTGCCGTGCAGGCTGCAGGTGGCCGTATTGATCGACAAGCCGGCCCGGCGCAGGATGGTCCGGATCCGGCGCAAGGTGGCATACACGGGACTGCGCGGATCGAGATCATCTTCGGGCAGGTCCGGATTCCAGGGCACCAGGTCATCATCATGGAAGCTGGTGGCTTCAATCCATCCCTCGTCCGCCATGTCCGACAGGATCCCGGCCACCTGGATGGAATCGATTTTCGGCAGCACCGCGCTGCCGAACGGATCTCCCAGGGGATTCCCCACACACCAGAAAGGCATCGATCGGACAGTGACCGGACCCCGGTTAAACGGCTTTCGCTTCATGACCTTCATCCTCTCTTTTCTTTCCCCTGCCATACACCATGACACCCGACACCACCAGATAGAGGGTCAGGGCCATCAACACCACGGTAGCCGACAACAAGGTCCGATTCGCATCAAGCCTGAACTTCGTGAACAGCATCACCAGGCTGGCAACCGTGGTGGCCAGCATGAATACCGCCGGAACCAGTACGTACCACGCACGCCGGCCCTGCCGGATCAGCCACAGGGTGCCCAATCCCAGCACGAAGGCCGCCAGCAACTGGTTGGCGGTCGCAAAGATCGCCCACAGGGCCAGGATGCCGCCGGAAAACGCAAACCACAGGGTCAGGCCAACCGCCAAGGCGGAATTGACCCAGTAGTGGCCCAGTATGCGGGCGGGCAGACTACCGGCCGGCAGGTGCCCTCCCACCGTCGCCACCATCCCGGCCGGCAACCCGTCTGAACCGGACATTTCGGAACCGGCCCTTAAACAGCCATCTTCCGGCAGGCCGAACAACGCCTTCCAGACTTCTTCCAGCAGATACCGCATCAATCGTACGGCCGTATCCAGCGTAGTGACCAGAAACCCTTCCAACAGGATCATGCCGCCCACGGCGCCAGCCGCCACGGGTATGCCAAATGCCCGATGAACCGCCTGCCCGACCGCAGCGGCAAATCCCAGAATGGGATTGGATTTCCCGATTGCACCCGGGATCAGCGCCGGATGCACATCCGCCAGATAATGCGCCCGGTCCAGTCCCACCAGCAGGACCGCCACCACACACACCGCCAGGAAGCTTTCCAACAGCATGCCGCCATATCCCACACGCCGTATCGCCGATTCGTTCTGGATTTGCTTACAGGTGGTCCCACCCGCACACAGGCTGTGAAACCCGCTGACCGCACCACAGGCTATCGTGATGAACAACATCGGCCACCAGGGACCGATGGCCTGCCGGCCGGACTCCAGATCCATCACCGGTATACCCGCGACAGCGGCTCCCCCCCGCAGGGACGCCACCACCAGGGTAACGACCAGTGCCGTCAACCCGACATACAGGATGTGCACATTGATGAAATCCCGGCTTTGCAGGAACATCCACACCGGCAATCCCGCCGCCACCAGGACATACCCGGCCAGGCACCATTTCCAGACCGTCGGGGTGAATACCACCGGCCATCGAAACCCGATGCTGATGCTGACGGCACAAATGGCCAGCGCCAGCAACGAGCATTTCCAGACGGCTACCTGCCGGCGTATGTACAGCCATCCGACCAGCGGCGCCAGGATGGTGATTACGATCACGCTGGTCGAGGCAATCCCGCCGATCACCACGTGGGGGACACCCGCCAGGTCGATCACCCGGAACCAGGTCTGCTCCGGCGTCAACCCGATGCGGTCAAACGGCAACATACTGACCAACGCCTGGGCGGATAAATTAAGAAATGTCGCGCATACCAGCGCCAACGTCAGCACAAGGAACAACACCAGCGCCACGAATGGCCCTCGTCCCAGCAGCTGCCGGGCCACCGTGGCAACCGAACAACCGCCGGCCCGGACCGCCATGAAGGTGGCCAGGTAATCATGCACGGCGCCAACCAGCAAACCGCCCACCAGGATCCAGATCAGGGCCGGCAACCAGCCGTAACAGAGGGCGATCACCGGGCCAATGATGGGTCCCGCCCCGGCAATCGACGCAAAATGATGCGCAAACACCACCCCCGTGGGGGTCGGAACAAAATCCCGCCCGTCATTCCGGCTGACGGCCGGCGTAACCCGGTCCGCCACCTCCCCCCACCATCGTCCCAACAGACGTGAATATCCCCACCCACCAAACCCCAGGATCAGCGCCGATAGCAGGATGATTGCCAGCACGGTCATGGTTCTACCCCTCCCGACCCACGCATCGGCGTCAACCGTAACGTCCTTCGATGTATTCCGCCGTGCGGGGGTCCTTCGGATTGACAAACAAATCCTCGGTGCGACTGTGTTCCACCAGTTCGCCCATCAGCATGAATATGCATTCGTCGCTGACCCGGCGGGCCTGGGCCATGTTGTGCGTCACCACCACCAGGGCATACCGCCCCGCCAGGCTCACCATGAGCTCTTCAACGCCCCGCGTGGCATCCGTATCCAGCGCGGAACAGGGCTCATCCATCAGGATAACCTCCGGTTTCAACGGAAGCAGCCGCGCGATGCAGAGTTTCTGCTGCTGCTCGAGCTGAAGCCCGGTCGCCCGGTCACGCAGCCGATCCTTCAAACTGTCCCAGAGATCAACACTCCGGAGTGCTTCCTCCACCGCCTGGTCAAGCCGAGCCCGCTTCAATTCCGACCGATCACGGTGGATGCGAAGCCCGAACACCACGTTCTCATAAATCGATATCGGCAGGGGGTTCGGACGCTGAAACACCAAGCCCACCGCTTTCCGAAGCTCAACCAGGGAAACCTGAGGGTCGTAAAGATTCTGCCCCAACACCCGGACATCACCCGTGGTCCGTACATTGCCATACCGCTCGTTGACCCGGTTGAAACAGCGAAGCAAGGTGGTTTTCCCACACCCGGATGGTCCAATCAGCGACGTGATGCGGCCCCGGCGAATCCGGGCGTTGATATGCTTCAACGCCTGGAACGATCCGTACCAGAGATTCAGGTCCAGCGTCTCAATGCAATATTCCGAGGATTCCGTCATCCAAAAAGCCCATTGATGTATTCATACGTCTTTCGGCTCGCCGGTGAATCCGAGAACAGGACTTCGGTCTGATCCAGTTCCACCAGTTCCCCGTTATAAAAAAATGCCGTCCGGTCCGCCAACCGCCTGGACTGCTGGACCAGGTTGGTCACCAAAATGATGGACATCTTCGCCTTCAACGACTTGAGGACATCCTCAATTCGCATGGTGGTCACCGGATCAATCGCAATGGAAAACTCATCCAGGCAGAGGACATCCGGCTTGTGGGACAGGGCGCGCGCAATCGTCAAGCGCTGTTGCTGGCCGCCGGACAGTTTGGTTCCCAGCATGTGGAGCCGGTCCTTGACCTCGTCCCAGAGCGCAGCCTGCCGCAGACATTCCTCGACCGTCTCCCCCAGCTGATGCCTGTCCCGGACACCCGCCATGCGGGGCGCAAACGCCACGTTATCAAATATCGTCATGGGCAACCCGACGGGAAGCGGAGAAACCATGCCCACCCGCCGGCGAAGGGCATACACATCGGACATTGACCGGATATCCTCCCCGTCAATGCAGACCGTCCCCTCGTACCGGGCTTCCGGGATAAACTCCAGCGTCCGGTTGATGACCCGGAGCAGACTGCTCTTGCCGGAATGCGCGGGACCAATAATTCCCAGGATCTCGTTGGACCGGACGTCCAGCGAGACACCATGCAGGATCTCCTTGGATCCATAGCGGATCCGGAGATTGCGGATATCAACCCGTGGAATTGCAGTCACCATTTCTTCCTCGATCGAAGCCATACACGCAGGCCAATAGCGGTTGCATTAACGGTCAACACCACCCCCAGCAACACCACGGCGGTGGCATACGGAAGGCTTTCCGGAACCCCCGGCACCTGGGTCGCTATCGTAAACAGGTGCATGGACAAGGCCATGCATTGGTCCATCAGCCCATAGGCAAACAGGTCTCCCTCCTTGATTGCCTTGTAGAAGACCGCCCCCGTAAACATGACCGGTGCCGTCTCGCCGGCTGCCCGGGAAACCTGGAGGATCACCCCGGTCAGGATTCCACTGATGGAATTCGGCAGCACGATGTGCCGGATGGTCTGCCAGCGGGAAGCCCCCACGTTCCAGCAGGCTTCCCGGAACGAACGGGGAACCGCGGATAAGGCTTCCTTCGTGCTGGCAATGATCACGGGCAGGGTCATCACGGCCAGCGTCAGTGCTGCCGCCAGAATGGACCGCCCCATGCCCGCAAACAAGACAAACGCCCCCAACCCGAACAGGGCATGCACAATACTGGGGACTCCGGCCAGATTCACCACCGCCAGGTTCACCACCCGGGTGAACCCGTTATCCTGCGCATATTCATTCAGGTAGATGGCAGCCATGACACCGACCGGGGCCGAAACCGCAAGTGAGATAATCACGAGGTAGAGGGTCCCCAGCAGGGGAGCCCAGATCCCCCCGGCCCGCATCCCCCGAATGGGATTGGTTAACAGAAAATCCATCGAGAGGACCGGCCAAGCCTTATACACCAGATGCCCCACAATCAGCAGCAAGGGCAGAATCATCAGGAGGGTCATACCCAGGAACAGGAATTTGACCCCCTGCTCAACCCGCTGCTTCTTCCGGACATGTGCCGTGATTTCAAACACGCGGATATTCCTTACGCCTGCCGTTTACGAATCCCGCGCACCATCAGGTCCGCGGTAAGGTTGACACAAAAGGTAATCGTGAAAAGCACAATGCCAATGATGAACAGAACCTGGTAATGGTCGGACCGGACCGGCGCCTCCCCCAGCTCCGCCGCAATCGTGGCCGTCAAGGTCCGGACGGGGTCCAGCAGACTGGTCGGGATACGAACGGAATGGCCCGTCGCCATCAAGACGGCCATGGTCTCACCCACCGCCCGTCCGACCCCCAGCAGAACAGCCGCCAGCAGGCCGTTCCGGGCGGCCGGGAAAAGCACCCGGTACACCAGCTGCCACCGGGTAGCTCCCATGGCCAATGCCGCCTCACGGTAGGAATCCGGAACCGCCTTGAGCGCATCCTCCCCGATGGAGACAATGATCGGAACGCTCATCAGCGCCAGGATCAACCCGCCATTGAGCAGGGTCAACCCGATCGGGGTATTGAACCAGCGGATGATCAGCGAATTCATGATGGTCAACCCGATGAAACCCCAGACCACGGACGGAATCGCCGCCAGCAATTCAATGACAATCTTGAGCAGCTCCCGCACCCGGGGATTACAGAACTCACTGATAAAGATCGCCGCCCCCAGTCCAAACGGAACCGCCAAGACCATGGCCAGCACCGTGACGCTGAACGTACCGGCCAGCAAGGCGAGAATACCATACCGGACATGGGTTACCGACGTGGGATGCCACGCGATGCTGAAGAAGAATTCCTTCAGATTGAGCCCGTTAAAGAGGTATCCGGCCCCTTCCCGGAACACGAAATAGAAAATCCCGAACACAAACAGCACGGCGCTGATCCCGCATAACCGGATCAGCGTCTCAATGCCGTGCTCCATCCAGCGATTCAGAAACCGCCGCATCAATCCTTGCCCTTCTCCGGGGTGATGGCCTGCTGCAGGGGCACATAACCACTCGCCGCGAGCACCTCCTGGCCAACCGGTGAACGAATCCAATCCAGGTAATGTTGCACCGGATCCGATGCCTTGCCCCGTACATACATGAGCAGCGGACGGGCAATCGGATAGGTTCCATCCAGCGTGGTTGTCACGCTGGGAGCCACCCCGGGACTGTCCGCATCCTTGCGGATCCGCAACCCCTTGACCTGCGGGGTTGCATACCCCATGCCGCTGTATCCGATGGCATTGGGCGTCCGGGCCACCAGTTCCACTACATCCTTGGATCCATGCATGTCCAGCGTGCCAAGCCTGAAATCACGCCCTTTACCCAGCACATGTTCCCGGAAATAGAAATACGTCCCGGAATTGGACTGTCGACTGACCACAACAATCGGATCGTCTGCCTTGGAATTACCTGTCAGGGCAACCCCCATATCGGACCACTTGGTCACTTTGCCATTTTCCCCGAAAATCTCGGCAAGCTGTTGAATCGTTATCTCCTCGATCGGATTGTCGGGATGAACAAAAATCTCCATCGCATCATATCCCACCACATATTCGGTGGGTTCCGCTCCGTAGACCTGCTGAATCCGTTGCCGCTCATCATCGGACATGGTCCGGCTACAGTTGGCGATATCAACCGTCCCATTGATCAATCCGGCAATACCAGTTCCCGATCCACCACCCGACACCTCGATCGACACCTCCTTGTTGACTTCGGCATACCGTTCCGCCCAGGCTTGGGCGACATTCACCATCGTGTCGGAGCCTGCATTCTGCACGGTTCGCGCATCGGCATTATCGGTCGGATTGCCCACGCCATCGGACGACCCCCGCCGACAGCCTGGAACGAAAAGCCCCAACGCCACCAGCATGCTCACCACCACGTGCCCCGCAACCCATCCCGGCTGTCCTGCTTGTCTAAACGTCACTGATCGTCTCCTTTCGACTTCCCTGTATGGCCGCCACAAGATCCCGTACATGCCCTTCGATAATCCGACAGGCTTCCTCGCACGCCGGCACCTGTCCCGCAACTGGCGGTATCCGCCACTCAATGATCAGGCTCCGGCGAAATTGCTGGTCCACGACATCTTTGACACCGGAAGACAGAACCACCACGACGTGCGGATCGACCGTTGCATCAAGGGAACTCATGGTTTGCCCCCGATACCCCTGGACATCAAGCCCCTTGTCACGCATAAAGGTTGCAACGGCAACATCCAGCGGAGCGGTCTGTACGCCCACCCCATGAAACGTGAATCCAGGGATCTGGAGCTTCCCGGCTATCCGTTCCGCCAAGGCGGCGCGGGTCGCCGTGTCGTCATCGACAAACAGCACGTTAAAAACCCCGCTATCCTGATGTTTCACATATTCCCCAACCGAAGCATACAAGGTCTCTTCGCAGATGTTCCGGGCCTGATCCGACACCCGCTCAAGGCGCCGGGCTACCGTCAGCAACGGGGCATATGCATCGGTTGGCACTTTCTGAATCCGGCATAACGCGGTCACTTCACAATCGAAGTCCCGGCGTACCCGGTCCGCCCGGATTTCCTCGTGAATCAGCGAACGGGCAAGGCTGGGGTCGCTTTCCAGGAAAGCCTGCACCGCCTGCTTGAACATGGGCAGGGAAATACCCGCAAGCTGTTCAAGGCGGGCAACCAGTTCCGGCGCCGGGGCCACCGCCAGGTTCAACACCTGCCGGGCCACGCTTTCGGCATAATCGCCCACGCGTTCAAGTTCCTTGGTGATCTTGACCACCGAAAACACGAACCGCAAATGACGGCCGGCCGGCTGCTGCCGGACCAAAAACTCGATGCACAGGCGGTCCAACTCCGTCTCCAGCCGGTCAATGTGCTGGTCCCGGAAAATCACGAGATACGCCGCCTGGCGATCCATCCGCTTGAGGGCATCGAGTGCATCCCAATGCGCCTGTTCGGCGCGCGTCGCCATCTCCAGCAATTTCTCCTGCAACAGGTCCAGTCCCCGTCGCAAAGATTCCTCCAAATGTGGCAATGCAGTTCGTGTCACGTCACAGCACTCCTTCCCGTCCCGACGAATTCCGCCGGAACGAAGCCGGAATCTTCGCAAACCAACCGACCTATTTCAAGCCCCACTCGATTTCAATTTTATACCACCCCAACGCCGGAAGCGGGCGCCTGCCGGCACCCCGCCCATGGGTCAGGCCACCGGCTTCACCATCAACGGCGGGAGCGGGCAATCCAGGGCATCGGCCACGGCGCGCAACATCTCCGCTTCTTCCGTTGTCACGTCCTGATCCGAGATCACCACGGTTGCACAGGCGGCCAGCACCGCCTGCTTGACCCTGGATGAAGCGCGTTCAAGTTGCCCAAGGGCCGCATCAAGGGCATCCAGCCCGCATCCGGAACGTTCCATCATGGCCGCCCGTCGGGCTTCCAGCGGCAATTGATCCGCCCCCCGCTGGTAGGCCGTGCGGGCACGGGCATCGTCACGATGGCCCCAGACCGCCAGGCAGGACAACAGGGAAGTAACGGAATCTGCATACGCCTGGATCCCGGAAGCCGACAAGGCCGGCGGTTTTTCCAACCCCAACTCACGGCTGACGTGCCGTCGCACCATCCGCTGCAGGGCATATTCGAACAGGTCCACCAGGTTGTCCGCCGCCACCAGGGCCGCCATCCAGGCGGAAAACCGGCCAAAGGCATCACGCCCCATCCGGCGCAACGCCGGCATGGCCAGATCCGCCAGCACCAGGCGATAGGGCGAGCCCAGTTTCTCAATGGCCTCCCGTTGCTGCTCAACCTCCCGCCACACGGCCGTATCCGCCTGGGCCTTGAGCATCGCAATCTGCTTCTCACGCACCTCAGGATGTTCACGATCCAGCAGCAATATCGCCACCACGGCCTGCGCCCCGGATACGTCATGCAACCGGTCGCGTACCGGACCTGGAATGGATTCCAGCAGATGTCCGGCATAGGCCAGGTGATCCGCCGTCAGTTGCCCCACCTGCTCCACCACCCCGCCGGCACCCCCACCAGTCCCCGTGAATCCGGAAAGTCCGGCCATACCGGCCGCCCCGGGCGCCACCCGTTCAACATTCCCCCCCACCGGGGATACGGGTTTCGCTCGTGCACCGGCATCCAACAACCCCGGATCAATACGCCGGATCCGCTCCTTGAGGGGCGGATGCGTGGCCATCAACCCGAACCAGGCGGCACTTAACCCGTTGCTGAAAAAGAAATGGCTCGCTTCCTCCGCGTTGGGGGAGGCCAGTGCGGAGTCCCCCTTGAAACCGCCGATCTTGGCCAGCGCCCCACCGATCCCGTCCGGGTTCCGCGTGAACTGCACCGCCGAGGCATCCGCCAAAAATTCCCGCTGACGCGATACGGCACTTTTGATCAGCTTGCCGAAGAAAACCCCGACATATCCCACCACCATCACCAGGAACCCGCCAAGCGCGATCAACGGCGTGATATCCCCTTTGCCGCCCCGGCGGCTCCGCGTCCGCCCGGACCGCAAGGTGGACCGCATCACCCAGTACCCCATCATGGCGATGATCAGTATCCCGTTCAAGACCCCCATCAGCCGGATGTTCAGGCGCATGTCGCCGTTGAAAATATGGCTGAATTCATGCGCGATCACGCCCTGCAATTCGTCCCGCGTCAACTGGACCGCCGCCCCGCGCGTGAGGCCCACCACCGCATCCCCGGGATTGAATCCCGCGGCAAAGGCGTTGATGGAATCCTCCCCATCGAGCAGGTAAACGGTCGGCACCTGCGTCCCGGCCGCAATGGCCACCTCCTCCACCACGTTCATGATCTTACGTTCCAACGGGTCGGTAGAGGCCGGATTAAGGGCACGCCCTCCCAGTAATTCCGCAACGGCCGCACCCCCCCGGGACAACTGATGGATCTTATACCAGGACCCAAGCACCACAATCATCGTGGTCACGCCCGCCACCCAGAAGAAAAGATCCGCACGCCACAGGTCGGCAAACGACAGGGCCCGGCCATCCGGCACATCCTTGATGGTCGTGCTCCAGAGCCCGACCAGGACCAAGTAAACCAGGAGGATGATCATCGCCACCGCCAGGAAGTAATACCCGACGAGCAAACCACTCTTGCGCCGGGCACGCTCCTGGTGCTCGAAGAAATTCATGGCCATGGGCCACCTCGCACCTTTTTAAACCGCACGCCGGGGACTAGAACTTGACCTTAACCCCTTCGCGCTCAGCCACGTTGGTGATTTCAAACAAGGTGGCGGGCTGGAAACCGAAGGTGTTGGCGATGATCACGTTGGGAAACACCTCGCGGGCCGTATTGTACCCCATGACGGAATCATTGAACGCCTGCCGGGCAAAGGCGATCCGGTTCTCGGTGGAGGTCAGTTCCTCCATCAACTGGGCAATGGACTGGTTGGCCTTGAGATCCGGGTAATTTTCCATCAGGGCAAACAGCTTGCCGACCGAACCGGTCAGGGCAGCTTCGGCGCCCATCAGCCCCTGCATGGCCTGGGCATTGCCCGGATTGGCCGCGGCAGCCTGGTTGGCCGCAGCCGCCTGGTTCCGCGCCTGGATCACCGCTTCCAGTGTACCGCGTTCATGCGACATATAGGCTTTGGCGCTTTCCACCAGGTTGGGGATCAGGTCATACCGGCGCTTCAACTGCACATCGATCTGGCTGTAGGCATTGCGGAAATGGTTCCGTAACGTCACCAGCCGGTTATAAATACCAACCACGAACATGGCCAGCACGACCACAACCGCCAGCGTGACAAATCCTGTAATCATGGCTTTTCCCTCCCGTTCATCCGTTGTTCAGCACACCTGCCGGACACCATACCCTCCCATGTATGAAGGCGTCAAGAACCGCCGGAAACCCGTCCCTGATTTCCGCTTGTCGGAACCGGCCCGGGTTGTGTAGGGTACCGCCTCCGTCGAAAAACGAAAACGGGTGGTACAGGGGATTTGCGTATGCATTTCATTGTTTGCATCAAACAGGTGCCGGAAACAACGGACGTCAAGATCAACGCCGAAACCAACACGCTGATGCGTGAAGGAGTCGCCGCCATCATCAACCCGTTCGACATGTACGCCATCGAGGAGGCTATCCGGCTCAAGGAACGTCTGGGGGGCAAGGTTACCGCCGTCACCATGGGCCCCCCGCAGGCTGAAGCGGCCCTCCGTGAAGCCATTGCCATGGGCGTGGATACCGGGGTCCTGGTTTCTGATCGCGCCTTCGCCGGCAGCGACACCTGGGCCACCAGCTACACCCTCGCCTGCGCGATCCGCAAGCTGGGCGAGTTCGGCGTGGTGCTGTGCGGCAAGCAGGCCTCCGACGGCGACACGGCCCAGGTCGGCCCCGGCATCGCCACCCACCTGGACCTCCCCCAGGTCACCTACGTCCGCAAGATCGAGACCATCGACGAGCATCACCTGGTCGCCGAACGCCTGCTCGAATCCGGCTACGAGGTGATCGACATCCCGATCCCGTGCCTCCTGACCGTCGTCAAGGAAATCAACGAACCCCGCCTGCCGTCGCTCAAGGGGAAAATGGCCGCCCGCAAGGCGGAACTGGTCAAATGGACCGCCAACGACATCGGGGCCACCGCCGACAAGACCGGGCTGAACGGTTCCCCCACCAAGGTGGTGCGCATCTTCACCCCGCCGCCCCGCCAGGGCGGCAAGCGTCTCGAGGGGGAACCCGACCAGGTCGTGGCGGAACTGGTCAAGGAACTCAAATCCGTCGTTTTAGGCACCGCTTCCTGAGGAGTTGTCATGGCAGCAGAATCCAGTATCCGGATCATCGAAGACAAATGCGTCGGTTGCAAACTGTGCGTCAAGGCGTGCCCGTTCGGTGCGATTGCCGTGGAGGACCAGCTGGCTCAGATCGACCTGCTCAAATGCACCCTGTGCGGAGCCTGCGTGGAAGCCTGCCGGTTTGACGCCATCGACCTGAAAAAGGCCGTTGAAACAACCGCCGACCTCAGCCAGTACCATGATGTGTGGGTATTCGTCGAACAGGTGGACGGCCACATCGAATCCATCACCCACGAACTGCTGGGCGAAGGCCGCAAACTGGCCGATCAGCTCGGCATGAAGCTCTGTGCCGTCCTGCTGGGTTCCGGCATCGGCAAACAATCCGCCGAACTGATTGCCCGCGGCGCCGACCGGGTCTACGTGGCGGATCGTCCCGAACTGGCCTATTTCCAGGACGAGCCCTATGCCGCCGTTCTGACCGACCTGGTCCGCCGCCATAAGCCGGCCATTTTCCTGTGCGGCGCCACCACCATCGGACGCAGCCTGGTATCACGGGTGGCCGTGGCGGTCCGGACAGGCCTTACCGCCGACTGCACCGGACTGGCCATCGACCCCGAAACCAGGAACCTCCTGCAGACCCGTCCCGCGTTTGGCGGCAACATCATGGCCACCATCATCTCCCCGGCCACCCGACCCCAGATGGCTACCGTGCGCCACAAGGTGATGAAGGAGGCGGTGGCCGACCCCTCCCGCACCGGCGAAACCGTGGTGGAAGCCGTAGCCGACGCCCTGCTCAAGAGCCGTACCCGCCGCCTCAATCTCGTGGCGGAAACCGGGAACGTGGTCAAACTTGCGGAAGCCGACATCATCGTTTCCGGCGGCCGCGGCATGCAGAAACCTGAAAACTTCTCCCTCCTGCAGGATCTGGCGTCGGTCATCGGCGCCGCCGTAGGCGCGTCGCGCGCCGCGGTGGATGCCAACTGGATGCCCTACTCCCACCAGGTGGGACAGACCGGTAAAACCGTATGCCCGAAAATCTATTTTGCCTGCGGCATCAGCGGCCAGATCCAGCATCTGGTGGGCATGTCCGCCGCGGACATCATCGTGGCCATCAACAAGGATCCCGACGCCCCGATTTTCAAGGTGGCCACCTACGGAATCGTCGGCGATGCGCTCAAAATCGTCCCCATGCTCACCGCGGAGTTCCGCAAGATGCTCGGGAAATGAGTTGACTTTCCGGGCTGGTGATAGGACATTTCGACTCGATGTATGGCAAAGGTCTGGCAAGGCGTCCAAACGCCGCAGCAACGGGGGTCACCCATGCGTAAACAGTTTCGGTTCGGATTTGTTGTACTTGGTATTGCACTGTTGACATCGATGTTCATGCCGTGCGCACGCGCAGGTGAGGGCCCGATCCTGTTTGTCTTCCCGGCCCGTTATACCTTGGTCAAACTCGGGTTCGATCTTGCCAGCATCCGCGATTCCTACCTGGTGTCGTTCGAAAAAGGAAAGATTCCGGAAAGTCCCATCCTGCATGTGTGGAACAAGACGGCGAATGACTGGATGCGGACCGATCTCGACACCTATGCGGCCGGCCGGTTGTTTGCCGTCGCACCCACCCGCGCCTTTATCATCGGCAACGAAAGTGATGTACCCGGCGTATTGCCGACGGCAACCGCCTTCTGCCCGGACGTAAAATCGATCCCCAGCATGAGTATGGCGATCATCCTGAACACCCTGCATGAATCCCTGAAATTCAAGAAAGGGGAATGGTCCTGGCTGGCGGAGCGGCACCAGTTGCAAATCACGGACCTCAACGAGGAACGCCGCCGGTTCGGCCGCTACGGAAAACCAGGCGGAGAATCGCCGCACTCCGTGACTCCCGCACCGTCTGCACCGTCCGAAGGGGAATCGGTCAAGATGGTTCCCCTCGATACCCCATCTGTTCAGGTTCCCCTGCCGACACCGTCGCCCGCCCCCGGCCCGGCGCCTGCCGCAGACGCCAACGTCCCGCCCATTGATATCCCCGCCATGGACAAGTAACCGGCTGTCCGACAAGTACAGACTCCAGGGCAATAACAGGGATTCGTCCGCCTTCTCCCCAGGGTGCCTGTAAAACCTCCTGCGGGGTTTTGCGGGAGCCTCAACCGGTTTATTTCCGGACCTGGCCGGTCCCGTACACCACGTACTTGTAGCTGGTCAGCTCTTCGAGACCCATGGGGCCACGGGCATGAAATTTGTCGGTGCTGATCCCGATCTCAGCGCCCATCCCGAATTCACCGCCGTCGGTAAACCGGGTTGAAGCGTTGACATATACCGCTGCGGAATCCACCTGCCCGGTGAACCGCTCCGCCGCCGCTTCATCTTCGGTCACGATGGCATCGGAATGCCGCGTGCCGTAACGATTGATGTGTTCAATGGCCGCTTCCAGGGATGGCACGATCCGGACCGACAGGATCATGTCGAGATATTCCGCATGCCAATCCTGTTCCGTGGCCTCCTTTATCGACGGGACCAGCCCGCGGCAGGCTTCATCCCCGCGCAGTTCCACCTTGAGTTCGGTCAACCGGGCTGCCATGCGCGGCACGAAAGTCGCGGCCACGGATTCATGCACCAGCAGGGTTTCCATGGCGTTGCACACGCCCGGACGCTGACACTTGGCATTCTCGACGATGGCCATGGCCATGTCCAGGTTCGCCGCGGAATCCACATAGACGTGGCAAACCCCCTTGTAATGCTTGAGCACGGGCACCCGGGCCAGTTCCACCACGGCACGAATCAGCGACTCGCCGCCCCGCGGAATAACCAGGTCCACCCGTCCCTCCATCTGCACCAGTTCCCGAACCGCATCCCGGTCCGTGGTCTGGATAAGTTGAACGGCATGTTCCGGCAACCCCTTGGTTCGTCCGCCGGCGATCATGGCATCGGTAAGGGCCATGTTGGAATAAAGGGATTCACGCCCCCCGCGCAAAATCACCGCATTGGATGTCTTGATGCACAGGCCGGCCGTATCGGCCGTGACATTCGGTCGCGATTCATAAATGATGCCGATCACCCCGATGGGGACCCGGCGCTTGACGATAACCAGGCCGTTGGGCCGGATCCAGCGGCTGAGCCGCGTCCCGATGGGATCCTTCAAACCAGCCACGGCCCGGAGCGACTTGATCATGCCGTCCACCCGGCTGTCGTTCAGCCGCAGGCGGTCCAGCAGGGCAGCCGTCAGACCGGCATTGGTGCCGGCATCCACATCACGTGCGTTGGCCTCCAGGACCATCTTGCGCCGCTGTTCAATCCCATCCGCCATGGCTTCCAGGATCGTATGCTTCCGGCGGGCGCTGAGTTCCGACAACTGGCGCGAGGCGGCCAGCGCACGATCGCCCATCAAAAGCATGTCTTCATGAAGCCCCATGGGATCAAACCCCCGACGCCAACACCACCGTGCCGACATCCGTACCCGCCATGATCTGCGTCAACACCCCGGTCTCCCGACCGTTGGCAATCACCGTCATGCATCCGGCCTCGGCCACATTGCCGGCAGCCTTAAGCTTGGACTGCATCCCGCCCTTGGACAACGGGGAGGCGCCGCCCTTGACCAGCCCAAGCGCCTTTTCGTTGATCGTCTCCACGTACCGGACCCGGCGCGTCCGGCCATCCGGAAGGTGCTCCCGCAACCCGTCGACAGTCGTCAGCAGGACCATCAGGTCAGCACGGATCAACTTCACCACCAGGGATGCCAGGAAATCATTATCCCCAAGCGCCAGGTCGGCCCGGATCTCCTCGTCCGCCACCGCATCATTCTCGTTGATGATCGGAATCACGCGGTTACGCATCAGGGTTTCCATCGTCCGGCGCGCATTGGTCAGACGAATCTTGTGCTGGAAATCCGAGTGGGTCAGGAGGATCTGCCCCACCTTGAATCCCTGTTTGCCGAACAGTTCCGCATACCGCGACATCAGGCGGCATTGCCCCACCGCCGCCGCCATCTGGAGATCCGGCAACGCGGTCGGCCGTTCCTTCATCCCGAGCGCTTCCATGCCGGCGCCGATCGCCCCCGAGGTGACCACCGCAACCTCACGTCCCGACCGCCGGATACGGGCCAGGTCCGCAACCAGTTCCCGTATGCGCCGGACATCCGGCCGACCGGTCTTCTGGATCAGGACCCGGCTTCCGATCTTTACGACAACCCGGCGCACATCGGCGATCATTTCACGGTATTTCAATGACTTTTTCATAGGGAGTTCGTACTCTAGGAAAAAGGGGTGCCATGTACAACCGATTTCTTGGATCCCCGCGCAACGTCCGGGTCGGTGTCGGACTTGTCGCCGGAATGCTCCTCCTGTTCATGGCCAGCCATCATGCCGGTGCCGGGCGCACCCGGCCCTCCCCGGAACTCCGGCCGGAAAGCGCCGTGGCGGGACGCATCGAAACGGCTTTCGGCGCCACCTGTGAAACACTCTTGATCCGGGAAATCGCCGCCGCCCGGACATCCATCCATATGGCCATCTACAGCTTTACCCGCCGGAATATCGCCCAGGCCCTCATGGATGCCGCCCGCCGCGGCGTGTCCGTGGAAATCAAGTATGATCAGACATCCGCCGACTGGAAAGGGATGGCCGACATACTCCACCGGTTGCAAAAATCCGGCATTCCGCTCATCCCCGTCACGTTCACCCGCGCCGATCAGAAAATGCACCACAAGTTCACCATCATCGACCAGGCCCGGGTTCTCACCGGCTCCTTCAATTACACCACCGCCGCCGTCACCGGCAACGACGAGAACCTCATCCTCATCCGCGCGCCGGAAGTCGCCCGGCAGTTCGAGCAGGAATACCGCCGGATCGGCAACCGATAGGACCGCTCACGGTGTTTCATCGGTGTTTCGTCGCCGGAAATACTCCACCTGGACCGGTGCAATGGCCTTGTAATAATCCACGACGTTTTCCAGCCGTTTAAGCGCGTACGGGGTCCGGTGGGTCGGCCCATCCTTGGTATACACCACATCCGCCGCCACATACACGCAGGAATGGATCACCGCCCCGTTGTCACGGTTGATCAACAACACCACGTCACCGAATCGCACCGGCGGCCGGACCTGTATAAAATGCTCATGAATGGTGTCCCGAACCGCTTCCCGTGAGGCGCCATACCGGTCATCCGGTTCCGCGTTCATGAAATTGAAGCTGGCCCAGTGGCAATCGCGCACCACCTGGTCGGGAGCCGTCGGAAGGGGAAACCGGTTGAGCCGGCTGCCCGGAAAACCGGGGAGCAGGTAAACGATGTCCAGCAATCCGCCTTTTTCCCGCCGGAAGGATTCTATGATCGGCTCCACCTGGTCATCGCGACCACCCGTCCCCCAGTAACCGACCATCATGTCAACCGGGACGCCGGCATCCACCACCAGGTGCATCGTAACCGCCATATCGCGTTGAAGGGCGCGTTTGAAATTGATGGCATCCAGCGGGTAGTCGATCAACGGAAGCACCAGCGGCATATCCGACAGGCACAGGCGTTTACCACGCCGGTATACCAGCTTGCGCAGGCGTTCCATGGCCGCATCGGGAATCGTCGCGCCCTGCAACCATTCGTCGACCGAGTCGCACCGGAACGAGTGCGGATAACAATACGACGGGTTGATCGGGTCCAACGCCAGGAGCGCATACACGCGGGCCCGGATGTCAGGGTGCAGATTGATCACCAGATCATCCGGAGGATAGACAAGATATCCCCGGATCTGCGCTTCCGCAACCGCGGTCTGCACCAGCAGGTCGGCATCCCGTTCACCAATCCCCACATTGACCAACCGGGTGCGCAGGGTGTCGCGATCCATATCCCGGAAGCACCACCGGGTACGATACCCCGGCTCCACAACATAGGTAAACGAGGTACGGGGCGGTTCCAGCACGGTCTGCCGGATCAGCACCGTCCCCCAGGGACCGGTCACCCGCTGTCCTTCCGTCCCCACACCGGGAGCCTTGACCGGATCCATCGGGTCCGGCATCCCCCGCCCCGCCATCCGCCATACCACGATCGGGGAGGCAACCAGGCACACCAGGATAAGAAAAAAGGCAGGCCGGGAGAACTCAACCCGTATCACCCGTCCACCCGCACCACTATCATGTTGTTTAACCATGCCTTATATGTACCTTTTCGGAGGAAAATACGGAATCATTTTTTGCCGGTTCATGCAAGCCGTTGCAGGACATCGCACATGCGACCAACCATGTTTTCAACCACCGGCTCATCGGCAACCAGCGGAAGCTTGATCAGGGCGACCGGCGGACAAACCGCCTTGTACGACTGCACACTGATGTCATATCCCCGCTGCACCATGGCCTCCGCAAACCGTTTGCCGGTATCGATGTCACGGAACCGCAACCCCATCAGGTGCCCGCATCCTGAGGCTCCCGCCAAAACACCGGGGAATTCCCCGGTCAGGGACCGGATACCGGCCTCGATAACCCGGCCCATGGCTTCAACGGCCGGCCGGTTTTCGCGCACCCAGGTCATCGTGATCAGGTACGCCAGGGACGCCAGTTCTTCCTGCCCGTTGGTCACCAGGGCGCCGAACTGGGATAACCGGTCGAACGCCTCCGTGACCAGCACCCGGGACGCCGCATATTCACCGCCAGAAAACCCCTTGCCCACGACCACGATCGAGGGCGCCAGCCCGTACCGGCGGTACAGGAATCCTTCCGGATACCACATGCAGGACTGGATTTCATCCGCCACGGTCGGCACGTCATGTTCCCGGCACAGGGCATAGGCCCGTTCCAAAAATTCCGGCGTCATGACAAGCGCGCCATAGTTCATCATGACCATTTCATGGAAGAACGCCGCAATCTTTGCCGGGGCGCGTTCATGCTCCCGGAAAGCGGCCTCCAGGTCCTCCATGGAATTCGGGCGCACGGCCACCACGCGGAAGGTTCCCGGCGCCATCCGGCCAAGCAATCCCGGCCACATGCCGCGCATCAGTTGCGGCATCAGGGTGGTGCCATGGTAATTCCCCTGCAAACCGCCCGCGTCATTGCCCACCACCAGGATCACCGGCACCCGGTCCGCATACGGCGCGGCCGGACCACCCGCCTCGGTATCATAGAACCGGACCAGCGCCAGCTTGAGCGCGGTTTCCGCCGCCAGGCTCCCCGTCTCAATGTTGATCACACGGCTGAGCTGATCCGGGACAAGCGCCGTCAAAGGATCCTGCTCACCCATTCCGTTGGCCAGGCGGATCAACGATTCCTCGAGCTTCCGGACAACCGGACCACGGGTGTTGTTATGCGTGGCATTGGGTATGCCCAGCCGCCGGGCATGTTCCAGCAGGCGGTAACCCGGAAACCCATGGCCCAGCAAGACGTGGTAGTGCTCGCTCTTGGCAATAACGAACAACCGGCCGTCTTCCGAAATCCGGTAATAACCGAGTCCGGATACCGGTGCCATGGCGGACTTGCTGACAGCACAAAACGCCGCCGTACCGGCTCCCGCCGGTGAAACCGCCAACGGGGCCGCCACCCGTCCCCCCACGTGCGGCAGGAGGGTGTGCAGGTGCCGCTGCATATCCGTCGGCCAGAAATCAACCGGTTCCCGACTCAACGCCTGCAGGTCGGATTCCGGACATCCCGAAAGCAATGCCTGCGCCCGGCATACGGCATCCAGGTAATCCGAACCCAGCAAATCAACCAACGATCGTTTGACCGCACGAAATTCCATCGTTCCCGAATCCCTTTCCACACCCCTAGCGAGTCAGTTCCACATCCACCTCAACCTGACCCGTGAAGGATTCCCCCGGGGCAAGATGGCGACCCGCCGGGATTTCCCCGGCTGTCGTGGTGGCTTCCACCCCCAAACATACCACCCCGGCGTGCCCCGAGGCCGGCCAGCCGCCGCGGTTCAACCAGAGACCCCAGTATGGCTGGTCACTCCGGATCGACACCCGACCCGAATCGCGGTGCATTATAACGGGCGCCCGGTTCTGCACAAACCATTTGCGGCAGGTTCCATCCCGGGCAAATTGATCCAGCGAAGTCCCGTCCGGCAACTCAACCCGGCTCAGTCCCTCGACGGAAAACAAGGCATGGCTGGCCCACAGGAACGGAATCGGAACGGCGGTCCGGTTCCGCACGGTGAATTCAACCTTCATCCGGTCTGTGCCGGAACCGGAAAAGACCCGCTCCACGTCGTATCGGGGAAAGGTCCACGTCTGCCGCACCGAATGCCGGTCACGCTGGATGCAGGGCTCAACCCCGATCAAATCACCCATGACCGGGCTGGCATCGAAAGGTTCAATGGTCGGGAAACACTCGTCCCAGCCCGCCGGAACAAACACCCGGCCATCGCCGCAATCGAACCGGTAATCCGCCTGGTTCAACAATCCACCCAGCGCTTCATGGCTCAAACCAAGCAGTTTACCGCCCCGTTCAAACCCCAGGCTGAACCGCCCGAGCGATTCCATCCGGATCCCGCCCGGATCCTCCCGACAATCCCGTTGCTCCGACATCCGGCTCACCCGCGGTTCATGACGGCAATCGCCTCATGCAGTTTGTCCGCCTGCCGGGCGGCATCTTCCCTGGACAGGAAGATCAGATTCACCGTTACCAGGCGTGGCATGACATCCTCCACCACCGGACACAGCCCGTCCCGGTACCGGTACTGGCTCAACTGGGTGAACGGCGGCGTATGGTAGGGAACCCCGTTCCCGTAAATGTCCCCCTTGCGGAAGAAATCAAACTGGTAAGGCGCCGTCTCGTTGAAGCCAAACCGCAACCCGAGTCCCAGGGTCTCGTTCAATTGCTTGAATCGGGCGTAATCCAACCCGCACCGGTCCCCCTGCCACGTGCAGGCAAACCAGTACCCGGCCTGCGTCGCTTCCGCCGGAACGTGGCGCAGTTTCAACCAGTCACAGCCCCGGATGGCCTCGTTGAACATCCGGAGCGTGGCGTTGTAGGTGGATCCGATAATGTCATCCACCTTCTCCAACTGCGCCAGGCCAACGGCCGCGGTCATCTCGTTCATCCGCCAGTTCAGCGTCATCATGGCCGGGCTCTCGCCCGAGAACCGCCAGACATTCTCCATGTTCCAGGCGAGCTTCTCGTCGTTGACCGTATTCATGGCGCCGTCACCGGTGGACAATTGCTTGAATTCCTGGAAGCTGAACATCCCCATGTTGCCGAAGGTTCCGACATGCTGTCCGTTCCACCGGGCTCCCACGGCGTGGGCGCAATCCTCGATCAGGAACAGCCCGCGTTTCCGGCAGATGTCCCGGATCGTGTCGATTCGCGCCGGCAACCCCCACAGGTGGGTGACAATCACCGCCTTGGTGTTGTCGGTGATGTTGGCTTCAAGCGAGGCGGGATCCATGCAATAGGTGTCAGTTTCAATGTCAGCGAACCGTGGAATACAGTTCCAATACAGCGCAGCCAGCCCGCCGAAATGTACCACGGGGTCGCAGATGATCTCGTTGCCGGCCTTGGCCCCGCTCACGCTCACGGCCTCGGCCAGGGCGCACATGCCGTTGCAACGGGCCAGGGCGCGCTTGGCGCCGGTGTAATGCGCAAAGGCATTCTGGAACCGTTCCACAAAGCCGCCTTCATTGAAGAAGATACTCATGCGCCCGCGCTCGAAGATCTCGCGCAGGTAGGACAGCTCGGTTTCACCCAGCGTCCGTAATTCACGGGCAAAAGGTCCATAGTTCATTGCATCATCTCCTTGAGGTTGATCACCGTGTTGCGTTTGGCCGCCTCCATGGCTGCAAAACATGCCGCCGATGTCTGGAAAGCGCTGTCCACATCATTCAGGCACGGAACCTCGCGCACCATCATGTCCACAAAATGATCCATCAACTTGCCCCACGGCTCGGAAATGCCACCCTGGACATTGTCCGGGACCCAGCTGGCAGGCAGTTCGACACAGTCGCGTTCATGGCCCGGATCGGCGAATTTCGGAATCGAATCCAGCCAGACCCGGTTGTTGAGCACCGATCCGCGGGTGCCGTAAAGCCGCAGGTTGAACTGGAACGGAAGGATGGGACCGACACAAAACTGCACCTTGCCGACGGCCCCGCTGGCGAACCGGAACATCGCCAGCGCGGTATCTTCGGTTTCCACCTGCTGCTTGCGCGGCAGGAAGGTTCCCTTCATGCAGGACACCTCGGCGATATCCCCGCCGAAGAACCGGATCAGGTCCACGTTATGCCCGCTGCCGGCATGGAACAAACTGCCGGCCACACCCTCCTTGCCCAGCCAGGACCAGATATCCCAGTCACCCGGAATATGGTGCAGGTAATCCGACTCCACCATGAACACATCACCCAACCGGCCTTCCCGCACCAGCTGATGGGCGTATTGGTAGAGGGGATTCAACCGCCGGTGGTAACCGATCAGGTATTTTACCCGCGCCTTGCGCACCGCATCGCGTATCCGGCGGCAATCCTCCAGCGTGATAGCCATCGGTTTCTCACAGTAGAGGTGCTTGCCGGCATGGGCTGCATCCAGGCACATCGCCGCATGATGGCTGTTGGGCGAGGCAATCACCACGGCATCCACGGCCGATTCCAGCAGGGACTGGTGGTCCTTGTATACCGGGCCGTCCCAGCCGGCATCCTGCCGCAGGTGGGCGATGTTGACCTCGTTCACGTCGGCCACCCCCGCCAACTCGGCATCCGGGTTCCGCATGATATTCCCCGCATGATGCCGCCCCATCCACCCCGCACCGATCAACCCGATCCGTATCCTGGCCTTCTGCTTCATCATCCCCTCCGGTATCCGGCGGTTACGGTAGAACGGCGAACGGTTTCACCGCCCCGCGCGCCGGCATGGCCGAGAAACATTCCGCGTAATCACACCCCAGCTTCTCACCCCAGTAGGCGTCCGGACGGCGGCACAACTTGTCGAACCCCGCCTTGACCGCCAGTTGCATCGCCGTTTCCTGCGACACGTGATGCTGGAGCAACCCGATCTTGCGGTCCTCGTATGCCGTGATGTCCACAAAGTGGGTGGCCGGGAACGGGATCGGTCCGTGCGGTTCCACGCAGAACACCGCCGGATGCGCCTTCAAGGGCGGCGACTCGGTCCGCACCATCGGCAGGCAGGCATGCATCGCGCAGTGCCGGACCAGCTGATAGGTCGTGGTGTGGTCGAGGTTGTAGTCGTCCGCGTAATGCGTGAACACCAGGTCGGCGCGCGTCCGGCGCAACGCCTCGATGATCGCGTGCCGGACCTCCGGCGTATCGTAGAGATATTCGTCATGTTCCCGCAGGTTGAGATAATCGGCCCCGGCCGCCTTCGCCAGCGCGGTCATCTCCTCATGCCGGATGCGGGCGCCGTCTTCCCGTGAAATATCCGGTTGTTGCACAAACCCGCCGGACCCGTCGGTCACGGTGACGAAATGCAGGGTATCCCCGCGATCCCGGCATTTGAGCATCGTGCCCAGACACCGCATCTCGTCATCCTGGTGCGCCATGATCGATACGACATGCATGACAATTCCCCTTTTGGTCAACAGCCGAAATCCCGGAACGGCTCGCGTGGACGCTCGCCCTCCAGGCGCTTCGCACAACACATACTCACCACGCCCGTCCTTAACTCACCCACGCCACCCGTCCGCCCCATGGAGGGCGGCGCACTGTCACCGCCGCTCCCATCCCACCCGTCCGCCCCATGGAGGGCGAGCGTCCACGTGAGCCGTCCGGATCCCCCCGCTCACCCCAGCCGCAGGGGCTTCTTCCCGATACGGGCCGGGACCCCGTTCACAATGACCTGTTCCAACCCCGGAACCGGCGGAATATGCAGCCATACACGCGCCGGCGAGGTCCGGAATGCCGGCTCCCAGGTGATCCAGAGCTTCTTCCCCTTGCGCGAGCAGCGGGTATGCAGACTGACCGGACCATATTCCGTCGGCATCGCGTCAAACCGGCTTTCAGCGCCCGGCTTCAACCACGCCAGCGGCATCAGCCTCAGGAGATGCAGTTCGTCCGGCCGGATCTGGTCGTCCACCACGGCCAGGCGCGCCAGGTAGATGGCCAGCGGCGCCGAAAAGACCGTGCCGGTGATGCCGCCCCGCGTTTCGCAGGAAATCCCCGTCTTGCGCGAGACCGATCCCGCGAACAGGCTGTACATCCCTTCCATGAACCGGTCCCGATCCCCCGTCTGCCATGAAAAAAACACGTTCCACGAGTAGCACGGCTCGCAACTCGACATCTCGTGGTCGAGTACCGGCACCTGCCAGCAGTTCGAATCCCGCCGGTAGAAGGCCCGTTGCGGCCCTTCCCGAAACCAGGCAATCGTGTCCTTCATCAGGGGGTCTTCGGCAGGCAATAATCCGGCGAACACATGGAACAGCGGTCCGGTATCGAGATAGAAGGCATGCCGGCTTTCCGCCTTCTCGTCTCCGGCCAAGGCCGTCGGGACAAACCGCCGTTTCTGCCCGCGCGCATCCGTCCACACCGGCATCTTGCGGCACTTGTCGCGCAGGGCTTTCACATAGGCTGACTGGTAATCGGCGGCTTCCGCCTCGAACTCAGCGGCGCGCGGATGACCGATTTCCTTCAGGATCCGCACCGCGGCGCACAATCCCTTGTAGTTCCATCCGATCGACCAGACCGCCTGGATCTTGGTCTGGGCATCGGTGGCAACCGCCGGAGGCAGAACCCCCTCGTAGCCGCCGTGGCCGGTCTTGGCCCGCATGGCCTTGATCCAGTCACAGCTCTTCACAATGCAGTCCGTGAAACGCGCCAGATATTCCCGGTCACCGGACAGCAGGTAATGCATGCAGATCGTCCAGAGAACCGCCCCGTTGTCGGACAACCAGTCAATGGACTTGTACAGGGCCGGTGTGCTGAGGTAACCCGGATGCATCTCGTAGGCGGCGCCCGGGGGAACCACGGTCCCCTGCTCCTCCCGGAATATGTCGAGATACCGTACCACCGTATCGTGGTGCCCCAACACATCCATCATCATCACCAGGTCCATTGCGCCGGGCGTCGTCCACAAGTCCGCATAGACCCAGGCCCCGCTGAGTTTACAGACTTTCTTCGTTTCCGGATTCCGTTCCGACAGGATCTGGCTGAAACGCGTACTGTGCCGGATGACCTCGCCAACAGCCGGTTCAGGAACCTCAATCCGGCTCGATGTCGCGTTGATCCGCTTCCAGAATGCCGCCGATTCCGCCAGCGCCTTGTCCCGGCCGACAGCCAGTTCCCGGTCCATCGTTTCCCGATCCACCGGCAACATCGGAACCAGCAAGTCGATACTCGCGCCCTTCCTCGCCGGAAACTGAAGGTACAGGCGGTTTGCCGGGCGACTGAGTTCCGTATCCACGTCCTTCCATTCCGCGGTCACATCCCGCCCGCCGGCGGCCACCGCCAGCCGGACCTTTCCATCCGGTTCCAGGATCCGATAGGCCTGCTTGGGATCATACCCGGCCATTTCCGGCTTGAGTTCACGGGGATAGGTGAACAGTCTGCGCCGTCGATCCGGTTCCGTCTGGATGCCATCCTCTTTCCTGTACTGGTGCGCCCAGACCTGGATGTTATCGCGGGTACTCATCCCGGCGCTGATATGCGGACGATGAAAGACCAGGTTGAACCCATGGCGCTCCTCGACCGGCAGGGCGGGACACACCGCATGAACCGTCAGGCGGACCCATGCAAACAACGGCTCGGTCCCGGTCTGGGTTTCCTGTCCGCCGGGAACATGCGCAAAAACATATTGCCGCAACACCACGCCATCCCGTGCCCATTCGGTCCACAGGACCGGCGCCTGATCTTCGGTCCATCCCTGCAATACCTGCCCGTCATCATGCCGGAGATATGAATGCGGCCATTCGGTGAACCAGTTGGTCCAATGGGGTGCAAATCCCAACTGCAGGCCCTGCCCATCATACGACGAGGTGCGGCGGTTCATGTTCGGTTGGGCCAACAAGGTGCCGTTATAGAGGACATTGAAACGGAACATGTGTTCCCGCCAGCCGACCGGCGTCCAGATATTCGGCAGATCCGCCCACCAACCGCATGCAGCCTGGTAATCCGGTTCCGGCAACTTGCTCCGCTTCATAAGTTTCCTCCCTGTTTCCATTTCCGGACCAGCCCGAACTCAGGCCGGCTCCACCAGAGAAACCTTTCACACCTGCTTCTGGAGCCCCGTTCCTGATCTCCAAAAGATAAATCCCGACAACGACGACCCAACCTTACCACGCCATCCAAAAACCTGTTTATAAAATTAACTGCTGTATCCTGCCAATATTATATACTATCCTGCCTACATGAAACGACCGGCATCCAGCCATGATTCAACGGTGAATTTCTGGGAACCCGGCTTCTTCATGGAACCGGCCTGGTCGCCCCGCCACCGCCCGTTGCACTGGCACAACGAAGTGGAACTGGTCCTGCTGGAACGCGGCAAAGTCACCGTGTTGTTGGGGCAACGCCGTTACCCGCTGCTTCCCGGTGGCCTGGCCGTATTGTGGGGCACCCAGCCGCACGGCATTCTGTCGGCATCCCGCTCCATGCTGTCACGGTCACTCCACATCCCCCTCCCGTGGGTACTCCAGTGGCAGTTGCCCGCACCCCTGCTTGATCCGTTGTTGCGCGGAGAGATCGTGCAGGACAAACCCCGGACAACCCCCTGCACCGATACCGCCCTGATGCACCACTGGCAGGAACTCATGGATGGTAATTCGGCTGATTCGCGCGAGATCATCCTGCTCGACATCCAGCGGCGGCTCCGCCTGATGGCGCAATCCATCACCGCATCCCGCCATCATCCCGGTCATGATGTCGATGACCATGCGGAAGCCTTTGAAACCATGGCCAAGACCATTGCCCAACACAGCGAATCTCCCCTGACGGTCCGGGAAGTGACTGCCGCCGCCGGGTTGAGTCCCGGTTACGGCATGCGGTTGTTCAAACGTACCAGCGGCATGAGTATCATTGACTACCTGACCCGCATCCGGGTTTCCTCCGCCCAGCGCCTGCTGGTCACCAGTGACCTGAAGATATCCGAGATCGCGCGGCAAAGTGGATTTCATACCGTCTGCCGCCTGTATATTGCCTTCCAGCGCTTTTGCAACCAGACCCCCCGCCGCTACCGTCTCGCCATGCGCCGCACCCTGGCCTGACCCCTACACTCGCCACCACATTCAACGTTTAACGTTCCACAATCCCTCCCCTTCCCCTGGAGGGCAGAGCTCCCGCGACGCCGTCCCCTCCCCTTGGTAGGGCGAGTCGTCCCTGGCGAGCCATCCCCCGGTGGACCGCGTTGCTTGCCCTGCGAAGCCCTCGGCGAAACAGGGTCCCTAACGCGGTTTCCCGTCCCCCCCTTCAGTTTCTTCGTTGCCTCATCGGGACCGCTCGTAGAGCGGTGCTACATTTTACGGGTGGAGCCGCGCTCTACGAGCGCCTCCCCACCCGCCACATCCGCACCCACCCGCCTTCGCGCCAACGCTTCGTGTGCGCTATTCCCACATACAATTCCATACCCGATTCGGTCAACTCACGCTTCCTTCTGCCGCGCCGTCGGGTGAAACTCGAAGGCGCGTCTGTTCGACGAGAAGGGAAGAAAGGAATTGAGATCGCACCTCAGCCGTTCTAGGATAGTGCCATGACGAAGGTACTCGAAGAAGCGTTTGCCAAAGCGGCGTCTCTGCCGGAAGCAGAACAGGATGCGGTTGGCCGGTTTCTCATTGCCGAGATCGAGGCCGAGGCCGTCTGGGACGAGGCGTTTGCCGCATCCCAGGACGAACTGACCTGCATGGCGAGGGAAGCCTTGGCGGAATATGACGCAGGCCAAACGAAGCCGCTGGACACGAAGCGTGACTTCTGACACCACTCGCGAGTTCCGTCGTCGGCTTGCCGCCTTGTCCCCTGATGTCCGGGCATACGCCAGGCGAGCGTACGCCCGCTGGATGAGGGACCCTTGGCACCCGTCCCTGCAGTTCAAGACAATCCACCAGACCCTTCCCATCTACTCCGTTCGTATCGGACTGCACTGGCGAGCCATTGGCGTCAAACGGGATGACATGATTGTGTGGTTCTGGATTGGTTCCCACAAGCACTACGACCAGAAAGTCGAACAACTGAGACGGACCCAATAGCCGAGGAGCGAGGACCGTCGAACCAAGCCTCGCATGCGACTTCGGAAACCGCGCCGGGTGCGGCTTCCCCAGCGCACAAAGGCTGACATTAGACCCAGCGGATGAACAAGAAATTAACTGCGAATACCGTATTTGTGCCGGCAATTCTGATCATCGTCCTTCTGGTGTTTATGCCATCGTTTCTGCGTGCTCGTCGAACGTCACACCGGAATGCCTGTCTCCACAACCTACAGCTTCTAAATTCAACGATCCAGTCGACGGCCATGGTGAAGGGATGGTCCGAAGGCCATGCGATAGACGTCGATGTAGTCATACCGTATCTGCCAGAGAGACGTTTGCCATCTTGTCCTTCTGGGGGGGAAGTATCTGATCGGAAAGATTGGGGAGAACCGTTCTTGCACCGCTCACGGAATTGCACCTGTTGTTAATCTTGTGCCAAATGACCATGATCTCGATCAGGATAGGAAGCCCCATCGCTGAGCCCCCCTCCCACACCACCTTATGTACGGGTGCTGATGATGAGACGAGGTCAAAGAGAACACCAGGTGCAATTTCCACCCGTTTCTGCAAATATTTCGCGTGTTCCCGGGTTTTTGCTATTCCCGATGTGCCGAAAGGCCCACCGTCTACAGCTCGTCCCATGACTGAATGACATGGGTCTTGTGCTCGCGTTTCAGTGTTACCACCAAACATCTTGAGATGGTGGTCGATCGTGCTGCAGAGAACGCACGACCGGTGGCTGTGATAGTCAGCGATGTTGGTTCGGCTGTGACGCTCAGTTCCGGTTTCAAGGTGGATTCCTGTGCAAGAATCGGCGGCGTTGAGTCCAGGTGGTACGTTGTCCCATCCTGAGTCCAGCCGTTCCAGGCGGTCTCCTGAGCTTTCTTGTTGAACTCGTGCAGGGCGAGATTTATCCCTGCCTCCGCGGCATACAGGGCCTGTGTACGAGCCGTGGAATCCTTCGTGATCCGGTACTCCGTCAGAACCAGACTGGTTACGGAAGCAAAAACAACCGTGATGGTGGCCACATAAAGGAAGGCTGCCGCCAGTGAGAACCCCTGCTTGGATCTAACGATTTCCGTGTTCATGACCCGCCTCTGTTTCGCCTCGCGGTGACAAGCGAAAAGGTGTTGGTGGAATGTTGGCCCCGGCCGGTTTCGGCAAGGTGCAGCGTCGTGCGAATCAGCGCCACACTCCCGGCGTCTGCCGCTGGCGCGCCATCACGCGTCAGTAGATCCACCTGTATGCCTGTAACACCCGCACAAAGGCGGCGGCAGGGGGCGGCGGTGTGTCGACTCAGAACTCCTTCCTCGAGGACGTACAACACCTGGCCGTCCAGTCCCTCTACGGTCAGGGGACTCGATGGCAGGGATGACATCGAGACGGTTCGTGCTTCCCGGATGTCGTTGGCAATGACGGCCAGTGCATAGCGGGCCCCCGCATGTTTTCCCCGATATCCCGTCAAGGCCGTGGCGGCACGATTCAGACTGGCGAATGTTGTCAGAACCGTGGCCGACAGCAGTGCCATGACCACCACCACGAACATGACCTCCAACAGCGTGAAACCGGAGTTGGCGAAGTGTCTTGCTGAAGTCATGGGCGTTCCTTACCGCGGTTGGCCATCAACGTTGCAAACGCCAGTTCCTGCGCCCGGCCGTTCCGGTTCACCCACGCGATCCGTACAGACACAACACGGATTCCCTCATTTCCCGGTTCGTCGTTCACCGGCAGGATTCTGACTTCGCCTTTTCCCTTCCTCAGCACGGTGAGGTCCAGGGCCATAGATGGGCTCAGTTCCATGAATTGGTCACGGGGCATGGCGCGGATACGTTCCATCTCCGATTCGGCGGCCAAAGCCGCATGCAATTCGCTTTTCATATCGTTCACGACGCGCATGCTCTGATAGGCCAGCGCGAAAACACTGACGAAAGCCGCAGTTACCACACAGAGGGCGATGACCACCTCCACAAGCGCAAAACCGGATGTCCCCTCTACCATCGCTGCGGCGCGACGGAACGCAGGGCAAAGCACCAGTGGTGTGCGGCATCCTGCAGATGCAGGTGTTTCCTGTTTCAATATCTGCATCACCTTGTGAAGTTGAGTTCCCATTGGACTCCCATCATTCCGAATAACGTGCCGGCAATTGTCAGCACCAGCATTCCGAGGACAATCACCACGCAGGGCGTGAACCACCGTCGCAAGGTGCGTGTGGTGTGGCTGATATCCTGGTGCAGCCACTCGGAGAGGGTTTCAAAACCGCCCTGCGGATCCTGCCGTGCCGCCGCATTGGCCATAAGCCAGGGGTAGGTATACGAACCCAGCTCCATGCCTTCCCATGCCTGCGCCCAGTGTTCCCCGCCGCTGACACGGTCAATAAACGTCTGCAGACGTGTCTTCAACCAGGGCGAAACCGTTGCATTCAGGCTCCAGCGCGCGGCACCCAGTACATCCTCGCCGGAGGCCATGAAAACGCCCATGCTTTGGGCTAGATCACGGACCAGCAGACGCCGCTTCTCACGGGCAATGAACGGAACCCAGGGGAGCAGCGCCTCCCGAAGGGATGCGCGTTTCAATACAAAGAGGAGCAACATACCAACCAAAAAACACACCGCGAGGACCGTGTTCACCCAGGCCAGCATCAGCCCTGTCCAAAGGGACGGTGCCGAATTGAAATCCCGAGCCATCGCGAAAAAGATCGGCACGATTATCTTTTCCTGGAGTAGTAACACCAACAGGATCACGGATACCTGGAAAATGAGTAGTGGCATGTAAGGAAAACGGTCGTCAGCCACCGCCTGCTGATACTGGATTCGCTTCGCCATGAGCGGCAAGACGATTTCCAACTGGTCCTCGGCTTCCGCCTTCTGCACGGCGACTGAGTAGTATGGAGGGAGCTGGGATCCCAGGTGGCGTTCAAGGGACAAGCCCAGCGACTGGCCTTCTGAGAGATCGCGAATAAGGCGCTTCAACCGACTGGACCAGCGGCGTGTTTTGCTCCAACGGACCTGGGCCCACATCCTGGACATGATGCTGGACCGGTTGAGATCCTCCAGGAGCCATCCCAGGATGGATACAATCGGGACCTGCATTTTCACGGCCAAGGCCAGGGTTTCTACAATCTGCAGCGCATACATCTCGCTCCGTCGCCGGCGGCGATAGCCAAACCAGGGAATCACCTCCCTATCGATCATTTCGTTCATGTCATGTCTCTCACAGGCCGCTGACTGCGCGGTGCACGCTGACAACCGGGGCAAAGACCAGGACGACCATCAGCAGCGCGGCGGTTGTCATCATCAGGATACCCATGATGCTCCATGTGGCTGCGGCGTTGCGCGTCATCACCAGGACGTCTTCTTCATAGTGCTTCTGGAGGTCTCCCATTGAATCCGCCAGTTGCGCTTCCGGTTTGAACTTGAGTGTGTCTGAAATCAGGGAATCGATAGCCTTCTCGCAGGACAGTAATTCGGCCAGGTTGCCACCCTGTGCGGCCTGATCCGCCACCCGTCGCAAGGCCGCCTGTGTTTCAGATTGCTGGACGACGAGTGCGGATGCGCGAAGGGCTTCCGGCATCGGTTGGTGTCGTTCCATGAAAATGCGGTTCATGCTGCAGATTCGCGCGGAATCGAGAACACGTCCAACTCCTGCGGCGCCTGGCAGGTGGTCCAGAAGACTGACCATGGCCCGGTGTGCGTAAACCGTGCCGCTGTACAACCAGGCGGTCGTGATCCAGCACAGAACAAGCAGGGCGGCCAGTACCGGCCAGTACTGTCTCGCCGCGTGGCTGACTTTCAGGCTGGCGTTGATGAAGACCGGTACCGTGGCACCACTGAACGCCATCTGGGCGTATGCATCCTCAAAGATAGGCATCAGGTATACGGCGATGCCCAGGAAGAGTATAGCTGCCATGTTGAGGACAAAAAGGGGATAGGTCATGATCTCACGGGCCTTACTGACCAGGAATTGTTCAAACCGGCTCTCTCTCGCCACCGCATAGAGGATCTCCGACAGGGAATCCGTTGATTCTCCAACGGCAATCAGCCGGACATGGAAGTGGTCGAAATACCGCGGATAGGCAGCCAGGACTTCCGAAAGCTTTTCACCGTTGCTCGTGCGGCCGCGAATCTCCTTAAGTATCCGGCGTACGTCGGAACCCGGGATCGACTGGATCAGTCGACGGAGGCTGTCCGGAAGGGGAAAGTTTGATTGAACGAGCAGGGCGAGCTGGTGATAAAAGTCAGCGATTGTGGCGGCTCTTGCCTTCATAATACACCATCACTGCAACGCTTCTGACCACTCAACTCTAGCAGTAAGCGGTTTGTAGTCAAATACGTTTCAGCCTGTATTTCTGCGGCGGCACGACTTGTGCCCTTGCGCCATCCCTGGCAACGCGATAGCCTGTCCAGGTGTCACCCTGAAATTCGAGGCCGCCATGTTACAGGAAGAACCACAGGACTTCATAGCGCGGATTCTGAAGGAAGCCATCCAGGCCGGTGCGAGCGATATTTACCTGCTGCCGTCGAGAATGGACCTGGAAGTCCGGTTCAAAGTGAACGGGATACAACGTGACGCCGCACGTGTTCCGTGTGAGTTCGGCGAGAAGTGCGTGACGCGAGTCAAAGTGCTGGCGGGTCTCTTGACCTATCGGACCCGCATCTCACAGGATGGTGTCATCCATGAAGGCAATGGCCATGAGCGGGTTGAATTGCGTGTGGCCGTCATGCCCTCCCGCTATGGCGAGCGCATTACCATTCGCGTTCTACAGAAGGCAACTGGCCCCTTGTATCTGGAATCGCTGCAGTTTCCGCCGGACGCCGTTGCCGCATTACGCTCCATGTTGGCCGCTCCGGCGGGGATGATTGTCCTGACCGGGCCAACGGGTTGTGGCAAGACAACCACCATCTATGCGTTGGTCCGCGAATTATTACGCCAACAGCAGGATACGGCCTCCATCATCACGCTGGAAGACCCCATTGAGTCGGAAATAGAAGGTATCACCCAGGTTAGCGTCAGGGAAGGTGACGGGTGGGGTTATGCCCAGGCATTGCGCGCATCGCTTCGACAGGATGTTAAGACCCTGGTCGTGGGTGAAATGCGCGATCCTGATGTTGTCCGCGTGACGTTGGATGCAGCCCTGACCGGACACCGGATCATTACCACGTACCATGCCGGGGATATCGCGTCTGTCTATTCACGGATGCTACACCAGGGGTTTGAACCTTTCCTAGTTGCCTCCGCGATCACGGGAGTCGTGTCGCATCGCCTGGTGCTTCGTAAGGACGGGAAAGGACGGGTCCCGATTGTCGGAGTCCTGTCGCCCACCGACGAATGGCGCGACTTCATCACGCAGAATCCCGGGCTAAGCCAGTTACGGCGCAAGCTCTGCGAATTTCCGTCCGCCGACCTGTCCGCCGTTGCCCGCCAAATGATAGACGCTGGCATCATCGATCAGGATGTTCTGAAGAAGATCTGAATACCACGGGGCATACAAACTATCAAACCTGCCGCCGCATCCGCGGTCACCCGCCTTCGCACGGACGCTTCGGCGTGGCACGTCGACCGCGGCTACAGCCGGATACTCCCACCTCCTGTAGCCGGTCTCGGCGAGGGCCGGAACCCTTCCCGTCCTATTCCGAAGAATACAGAAACAGATACACCATCTCCCTTACACACCAGGAACTCCGCAAATTCGCCAAGGTGTGCAGGCAATAACGCGATTAATCTGGAAACTTTCTTGTGTTTCGCACCATCGAGGATATGCTGAATTAGTTGTCAGGAGACTCCTGACATACGGGAGAAAAATATGTTACAAGCACCGATTCATAGCGACTTGAAGGTGGATGCTCTTGATGCGGCCCCTATGATTATCGCAGTTCACGACACTGATCACAACATTGTGTGGGCGAATAAGGCATACCTCAAAGCGACAGGATTTTCACTTCAGGAGATCGAAGGAAAAAAGTGTTACTCGTCTTGGCGGCTTGATAACCCATGCCGCGGCTGCCCGGTGACGCTAACTATTCAGGACGGAGAACCACACGAAGCAGAGTTGACGCCGCAGAATCAGGATCGCTGGCCCATCTCGCAAGGTTCGTGGCTGTCAAAGAGCGCGCCACTTAAAGACGCGAAAGGCCGCATCCTCGGTGCAGTGGAAACGGCTCATGACATCAGCGACCGCAAACAGGCCGAGGTTGCGCTGGAACAGCTAAATACAGAGCTGGAAACGCGTATCCGGCAGCGCACCGCGCAATTGGCCGAAGCAGAGGAAATTCTGAGAAATGCATTCGATTGTTCGCCTATTGGGAAGGCACTGGTCGCCCCCGACGTGTCTTTTCTGAAGGTGAATACCGCGCTTTGCCGGATGTTGGGCTATTCCAAAGAAGAACTGCTTACGAAAACCTTTCAGGAATTTACACACCCGGATGATATCGAAGCGATTCTTGCGAATAACAAACAGGTGCTGGTGGGCGAGATTGACACTTACGAGATGGAGATGCGCGGCTTTCGCAAAGAGGGGAGCCTTGTATGGGCTGAGATTCATGTGTCATTGGTCCGTGATAGTGCTGAACAACCATTATTTCTCATCGCCCAGATTCAGGACATCACCGGGCGCAAGCAGGCTGCAAAAGAAACGGAAGAACTCAGGGCTCAGTTTATGCAAGCCCAAAAAATGGAAACGGTCGGACGTCTGGCCGGTGGGGTGGCACACGATTACAACAACATGCTCAGCATCATCATGGGATACTCGGAGTTATCTATAGAAAAACTGGAACCGGAGAGTCCGCTACGTGACAACCTGAAAGAAGTTTTGAACGCCGCCGAACGCGCCACAGGCATTACCCGGCAGTTGCTGGCCTTTGCCCGTCGACAAGCCATTGCTCCCATAGTGCTCGACCTGAACGCGATCATGAAAGACATGCTCAAGATGCTCCAGCGGCTCATCGGTGAAGACATCGATCTGGCCTGGATCCCAGGAACAGACCTGTGGTCTATAAAAGCAGACCCCTCTCAGATCGACCAGATCCTGGCCAACCTCTGTGTTAACTCCCGGGACGCCATTACCGATGTCGGCAAGATCACCATTGAAACGAAAAATGCAATATTCGACGAAGCCTACTGCGCCGACCATGCAGGGTTTATTCCGGGGGAATACGTGATGCTGGCGGTTAGCGATAATGGCTCTGGTATGGACCAGGAGACCCAGGACCAGATTTTCGAGCCCTTTTTTACCACAAAACAGCCCGGCAAGGGGACCGGCCTGGGCCTTGCCACGGTGTATGGCATCGTTAAGCAAAATGCCGGGTTTATAAATGTATATAGTGAACCGGGCACTGGAACAACCTTTCGCCTCTACTTGTCCCGGCATGCGGGAAAGGCATACAGCCTTCAGAAGAAAAACACCGCGGAAATCCCGTATGGCAGTGGCGAGTCTGTTTTAGTTGTTGAAGACGACGTTTCGATACTGAACCTCACCCGAAGAATTTTAGAAGAGCTGGGTTACACCGTGCTGGCCGCGAATACACCAGAGGAGGCCATACGTCTGGCCGAGGAGCATGCCGGCAAAATTCATCTGCTTATCACAGACGTGGTGATGCCCAAGATGAACGGCAGAGATTTGTCCATACGGCTGCAGAGCCTTTTCCCGGAACTTAAGTGTTTGTTTATGTCCGGCTACACGGCAAACGTGATCGCCCATCAAGGTGTTCTGGAAGAAGGCGTGAACTTCATCCAGAAGCCGGTTTCAAAAAAGGACCTGGCCGGCAAAGTCAGGGATGTCCTGGGAAATTCCGGGTGAACGTCTTGATGCACAGAGAATCCAAGGACAACGGAATGCTATTTCATCGCAAAAAGGTCTTTCAGGTGGATCTTGTATGCCGGTGACGGTTTCGAGGGTTTCCCGTCTTTGTCGGTATAGACAAGGAACAGGAAGAAATCGGTGCCCTGCCGGAGCCCCCGCAACATCTGGCCGGAGGCCTTCCAGCCTTTCCCGAGTTTAAGCGCACCCTGACCACTCGCATACGGGCTCACCCAGATATCGTACCCGGTGGCATCCGGAACCGGATCGAAGTGAACGTAACAACGCGTCCCGTCTGCCTCCTGCTCGGGAAGCGTCGTCTTCTGTATCCGGATTGCCGGCCCCACCCCCGCGGCCTCAAGATCCCTGACAGGATTCCCGAGTTCGGGTATCCCCTTGGGCACCGGCATGCGCAGACGGGATAACCTCACCGTTTCCGGATCCTCATCGGCTGGATACTCATACTCGGCGTAGAGATCGCCCAGAAGAACATCGTCCAGCCGGGTCGGTTGAGGGTCATTCACATACAAGGCATGGGTCCGCCGTTCCACAAACACCTTTTCGATACGCAGCGGAAGATCCACGATCCCGTCCCCGGGGCCGTAGTGGCCCCACCAGGTACTGCCGTGTTCCCTGAAGGTGTCGTATGGACTGTTGGCAGGCAACTCGAACCGGAGATAACGCCAGCCGTCAAAACAGAAGACACTCCAGTTATGGATATCGTCGGCATTCCATTCATCCCGGGTCCCGACACTGATCCACCGTTCTCCCTTTGCATCACGCAGGGAATATACCACCCGTCCCCAATCACTGTCGGCATGCACCCAGAGTCCGAGATGACTGGCCTTACCGGGAATTTCAACGGCCTTTCGCGGGACCAGCGCGGTGTAGTACGGCATAATAAAACGGGCCACCTCCTGCGTTTCCAGGTGTATGGCCAACGCTTTGCCCCCCATCGCCACGGGGGCATCGGCTGGTTTCACCGTCATCTTCCCGGGAAACCGTCGTATCTGGTGGAAGTTACTGTCGGCGTAATCAGTGTCCGGCTTGTCGGACACTGACCAGCTTCCGTCACCGAGAGACACCAACCGCCGCGAATCCGGCAACGGCACCGCGTCGTCGTGTGATGCCGGCCCCAGGGTAATCTGCGGTGCGTTGGTCAATCCCTGAACAAAACGGGGTTCCGGCCCAATGGTGAACGTGAGTGTTCCGTTGGCTTGAACACTGGCAACCGGATTATCCATGGCGTCAAAGACTGCCGGGCGACTTCCTTCCGGGAGCGAGAGGGTAACCGGTCGGCTGCCGCGAATGGTCCACACCACATGCACAAGGTCCTGGGTCCGTTGGTAGTGCTGATACTGCAGGCAGTAGGCCGAAAGACTTCCGGTTGGTATCCATGTCCGGAAATTGCACCGGTTCAACTGACGGGTCATCGTGGCATGGGCCGCATAGACTGGTTTTGGCCGTTGATGGGGAATCCGGTGCATGAGTCCGCCACCGTAGTGCTGTTCACCCCAATATCCGCTGCATTCAAACACACTCCATGCGCCGGGAAACTGGTCGACTCCGTACGCACTCAGGATCAGTGCACACCGCAACATCTGGTTCGCGCATGCTTCCTGGGTCAGGGCGCCCGGCCGTGTCGGAAGGCAGGGCCCTTCATAGATGGGCAGAACCATGTTCGTCTTTCCGGCCTTCCTGAATTCTTCCCTGCACATCCAGAGACGGTGCAATGTTACCTGGTGAATCTGCTGTTCGGGCAACCGCTCAAATACCGGGATATCCACGGCTATCCCGTCGATCAGCGGGGCAACGTCCTTGCTCATCCGGAGGAACAGGGCCGTGAACATCGGGTCTCCATGCGGGAACATGATCTTGACGTCCGGCCAGAGCTTTCGAACCACCGGGACCCCCACCTTGAGTCCGCGAAGGAAATAGTCGAACCGTTCCTGCTCGGCGGCGGACAACTTAACCGGCGGTTCCCCGAAATAGTCGGGCAACGCCCCTGATGTGTAAGGACCGATATGGGGTTCCGGGTAGAACGATACATATCGTGTCTGCGTGATCGGGCTTGGAAGGGTCTCGATTTCACGAAGGGCCTTCACGAACATTTCCACCGCAGCCGTCTCGGTGGTCTTGGTCAGGTTTCCTGCCAGTGCTGCAGTCACATAGTGGTCCTGTCCCGCAAATTGTTTGAGCGAGATCATGCCGTACTTGCGGGCGATCTCCTTGACGGACTCGGGCGATGTCTGGAAGGTGCCCCCCCGGCACTCTCCACCGGCGAGCGCCAGGACCAGGAGTTCCTCTTCCGGGCCCGGAGTCCCATGTGCGCCGGCCCATAACCAGGAACCAAAACAGATCCCCTTGCCGGGCTCCCAGTTTCCGCGTTCACGGGTGTCCTGATGGAGGTAGGCAAGACTCACCGATTCAGTCCACAACGAACCGGCATCATCCATGACCACGGTTACCTCGTGATATCCAAATCGCTTCAAAGGAATCGGAATTTTGAAGGATGTGCCTCCAGACGCGGGCACACTGATTGCCTTCACCTGTTTCGTCGTTTCATCCCCGTCATAGCTCCGGGTCGACAGGGTGATGCTGACCGGACGCGGTTTTGCGGTCAGATTGCTCAGTACGATCGTGTAGGACGGCTGTGCGGGAGCCGTCCATACATGTGCAATCGTGTCCGGGGCAACCACCATCTGGACAGGAGCCGATTCAAAGGTCATCGCGTAAACATGCACACTGCTCGGCAAACCGGCGGCATGGTAACTGTAAAATGCAGGATCAGGATATCCACGGAACAGGCGGACCGCTTTGGTAATCTCCACGGACAGGGTCTTCAGGTCATCAAAGTCCGCCAGCACCCCGGGATCGATCGGGATCGTGACATGGTGAAGGTTTCCCTTGCGACCCCCCTTTAACCGTACGGGAAGATCCGTCGTGCCGGAAGCCTTGCCGTCAAATGCCGGGACCTTACCCGGCACGTTCACCGGGGCCCCGGCCTGTGGCCGGTAGAATTGGAATGTCACGTCAGGCACACTGTTTGGCTCATTGTCAGCCGCAGCCACAAGATGGATGGCCCGATATCGCCGAAACGGAAGGTTGACCCGAAGTCTGGCTGGATTCACACTCGTCACATCGGGCCACCGGCCACCGAACGGGCCGTTATGCGAGTAGAGATGTCCCTCCAGGTATCCCCCCTGGAACCAGCTTGTCCCCACATCCAGATGATCACGCGATTGTGCATCCGGTTCGGCAAAGATAAACGGAACCCCATCCACCGGCACAGGAACCCCGGCAGGCGGTAATTCCGCGTGGTCCACGGGCGCTCCGTTCAGCGCTCCCGCATTCACATACCCGTCCAATCGAACCGGTTCATAAAGGGGGCTGATATCCACCAGGGAACGCGCCGAGAATCCTCCGATGGCTGTATGCGCGGTTGTATCCACACGGAGCATTCCTCGGGTCGCCAGGCCTTTAGCTTGTCGGTCAAGAAGGATACGATCATCGAGGTAGATACGATATCCACCTTCTCTCAACTGGGCGCGAACGGTAAACCAGCGGTCTTCCAACGCAGGCACGGAAGCGGATTCATGTTCAATTTCCTTCCTGAGTTGTTCAGGCCAGCCAAGGTTACGTTCGGAAATCTCGTTCAGTCGTACCGCCTGGACAACCTGGGGAGGGGCGCTCGTGACCATAACCGGGTCTGAGATCGTGCACTGAAGGGCGTTCCCGGCCCCCCCGCGGATGGAACAGGAAAAGAAGATCGTCCGCTCGTTGACACTGGACGGATCCTGCACCGCCAGTGCAAGACGAAAATAGACGGTTTCCTGGAGCTTGGGATGAAACTGGAACCGGATCGCCACCTCGGTCCCTGCCGGGTACCCTGTGTGTCGTGTCAATCGGAGGCCATTCGCGTCCCCCACGAGAGCCGGACAGCCCAGGATGTTCGTTACGGTTCCTGACACCCGTTGCCGGCGGCTGTTCTCCAAGGTCCAGGAAGCGAGATCTCCGCCCAGGATCCTGCCAAGTTCCGGGGACGGATTCCCGTCCGCGGCCTTCCACCAGCTTACTGCCCTTCCCGTTTCAGCCAGACCCCCGATAGCCACACCAAGTAGACAAAGGCCAAGAACCACGCCGATTCGTCGGTGAAATGATGATTGCATGACGGGAAATTCTCCTGCGCTTTTTGTTCTCGCTTGCACCATCGGCTTTAAGAATCAGGGAACGACCTGGCGACGTCAAGGGAATCCAAGGGCACCAGCACGAAGCGTCGTTCGATGATCCGTGACATGCAGTGGTAGTATCACAAAGGAAACAGCAGGTGCAATTTCCACAAATTTCTGCAAATATTTTGTTTGTCCCTGAATTTTTCAAGATTCCGGGCACCGGATGATCGGCCAACAATGCACCATGTTGCTCACTCAGGCACGTTCGCAAGAAACCACATGAAACGTAACCCCACATGGCTGTTGGCGGGCGGACCGGGATCCAGCCGGAAACACCTGGTTGAATTGCTGGCCCGGGCCTTGTCCGACAGCGGACAGGACTCCCCCTCGGTTGCCTACCTGGGTTCCGCCAGCGAAGACGATCCGGGTTTCTTCAAACGCATGGCGGACCTGCTACAGGCTGCCGGGGCCGGAGCAGTCACGCTTGCCCCGACTGTGGGTAAACGGGTTCGGATCGAAACCACAGAAACCCTGCTGAAAAGCGCCGATGTCATTTTCGTCAGCGGCGGCGACGTGGAGGCCGGCATGGCCGTGCTGGCAAACCATGATCTCATCGCGTTTCTGCTCGGTTTGCATGCTGCCGGAAAAGCATTCATCGGATTGTCGGCCGGCAGCATCATGCTGGCCAAAGGCTGGGTCCGGTGGCGGGACCATCAGGACGACTCCACCGCCGAACTTTTCCCCTGTCTCGGCATTGCCCCGGTTTATTGCGACACCCATGCCGAAGCCGATGACTGGGAAGAACTGCATGCCTTAATGAAACTCCTCCCCGCCGGACAGACCGGTTACGGCATCCCGTCACCTTCCGCCCTGCGCACCATCCCCGGCAAGCCCGTCGACTGCGTCGGTCCCGGCATCGTCACCTTCACCCGTTCGCCAGGTTAGTCTCCATGGCGTAAGGTGATTCGATGCTATCTGATTGATATGCCGCCTATACAATGTTAACATACTTACATGAATCGGAACATCACCGAACGGCATCGGATGTCTGACAAGCGAAATGATGATTTTGTTCCCGGTTCTCCGGCCGACCGGATCAACCTGGTCTGGTCACTTACCCGGGAAGTCACATCCTTGAGCAACCGCCATCATGTTGAACGAAGATTACAAAGACATGTTACAAGCATTGTCCGGCGAGCCGTGTTCGAAGGAAGTGCTTAAGTAAGCGCCATTCCGGTCAGCGGTCAGTCATTCCACGGAGCGGCTCCGAAACCGTTTGATGCGCCCGTTTCCACTTCCATTCCTCCACGGCACAAAACACGCGCGGCACGATGAACAGTGTGATCAGACTCACCGCCATCCCACCGACTGAGGGAATCGCCATCGGCTTCATCACGTCCGCACCACGGCCTACAGACGTCAGGAGGGGAAGCAAGGCAAGGATCGTTTTATCGTTTCGCGGTTCACCGTCTCCTGCATGGGTTACAGTCGGCGGGCCACCGCCTCAACAGCTTTCATTCCCTGTCCGAATCGCGCCATGGCCTCGCGATGTGTGGCCAGTTCGCCATACGGCAGGAAACGAACGCGCAGATCGCCGATCCGGCTGAACGCGGGCCTCGCCAGTTGCGCGCGAACCTGCGCCTCGCGGTCATCGGGCGCGACCAGGAAAAGTCCCCGGGCCGAATCGGCGGCGCCCTGCGCCAGATCGAGCAGACGCACGATGCCGGAATAGATCGAGGTGGTATGCTCAACCTCAAACGCACCGCTCACGCGCCCCGTGCCGTTTTCGATCCACAGCACATCAATCAGTCGCACGGCCTCCCCGCCCGGCGCGTCGGTCAGTGCCCCGGGCAACGCGTCGAGGCAGCCATCACTCAATCGCCCTTCGCCATAGGCCCGGCCACGATCATTAGCGGCAATCCATACGTGGAAGCCCAGCGCCCGTCCCAAATCGCGGAGCCATCCCTGTACCTACGAATGGGTGTGATCGGCACCCTTGAAAATCTGCCGTTGCTCGGCAATGGAGCCCACCACCGTTTCCAGGGACGAGTGTTTGTACACATTCCCGAACGTATCCGTTTCGATCTCCGCGACGACTTGCGCGATGCCGCTGCGAATCGACCGGAAGTTCTTGAGGCGGTCTTCCCACAGAAACCAGATGCGGTACGTCGAATTCGGATCGTCCTTCCATCGCGCAATCAGGGCGCGCAGGGGATCGTATGTATGTTCTTGCGCGTCCGGCATCCTCGTTTATCTCCGCTTACGGTTGCTTTAATGGGTCAGCCTGTTTTCTGCACTCCGGGCACTTGTCGACAAGCTGTCCGCAACGCTCACACATATGGACGAGTTCGTCCGTACCCACTTGCGTGTCGAGTACTCTGACCGTACCGCACGACGGGCAGGCCACTTTCCGGTATGTCGTCCCCCGCTTCGGGTGGAACCGGGCGACTTTCCGGTTACAGGTCGGGCAGAGAGCACCGGACTCGACCGTTGATGATTGTCCGACGGTTCCGCAACCGGTGACCAGCGCCGATAAGGCGGTTCCGCAGACCAACAGGCCTGCAACGAGCCATACTCTTGCACAATGCGTCGCTCTCATTCTCGCACCTCCTTTTACGTCCGTCCTACACATATACTCCTCGTTTCCCGTCCCCCCCCTTTTCGCGCTTCCAGGGAAGCGACATCGACGTCCAAGTCCCCGAGCCACGGCGTTCACGACGCCCGCCCTTCAGTCCCCGGTTCCCGTGCTACGGCAATGCGAAGAACACAGTCCGGCAGCCGCAGGACAAACTTGATTTCCTTCAGCAGGCAATAGAGCACGGGCACAAAGATGGGCGTGATAATGGCCATCATCATGCCGGCGAAGACCGGGATGGCCATGGGCCGCATGACGTCGGAACCGCGACCGGTGGACGTGAACACTGGCAGAAAGGCAATCACGGTCGTGGCGGTGGTCATCAGGCAAGCGCGCACACGGCGGCTGGCGCCCTGAACCGTAAGCTCCCGGATATCGTGTTTGGATCCGACTTCCGTTCCGGCGAAGCAGTCATTGAGATAGGTTGACAAGACGACGCCATCGTCGGTGGCAATGCCGAAAAGGGCGAGAAAACCCACCCAGATCGCCACGCTGAGGTTGACGGGGTGGATCTGCAGCAGTTCGCGCAGATTCACGCCGAACGGAGCAAAATCGAGGAACCAGGGCTGGGCATACAGCCACAGCATAATGAACCCCGCCATCCATGAGGACGCGATATCCACGAACACCAGCATCGCCGTCGGAATGTCGCGGAACTGGAGATAGAGGATGAGGAAAATGATGAAAAGCGACATCGGTAATACAACCATCAGTTTTTTCTCGGATCGGAGTTGATTTTCATAGCTCCCCGCGAAGCGGAACGACACATTCGGCGGCAGGATGAATTCACCGGTCTCCATCTTGTGGTTCAGGTAGCGGGCGCATTCCTCAACCACGTCCACTTCGGCCCGGTCCGGCTTTTTGTCGAACAAAATATAGCCGGTCAGGAAGGTGTCTTCACTCTTGATCTCCTGCGGACCGCGGACGTACTCAATGTCGGCCACCTGCGCAAGCGGCACCTGTGCGCCGCCCTCGCCTGCAATCAGGATGCGCTGCAATGTTTCGACGGAATCCCGCAACTCGCGTGGATACCGGACACGCACCGGGTAGCGCTCACGGCCTTCCACGGTGGTCGTAATGCGCTTGCCGCCCACGGCCACCTCGATGGCCTCCTGCACGCTGGCAATCGAAACCCCGTAACGTGCGGCAGACTCCCGGTTAATGTGGATTTCAAGATACGGCTTGCCGATAACGCGATCGGCGATGACGGTATTGGCCTCCACGGACGGAACGTCCTTGAGGAATTTCTCGATCTGGAAGCCGGTCTCCTCGATCGCCTCCAGCGTGGGGCCTTTGACTTTAACACCCATGGGCGCGCGCATGCCGCTTTGTAGCATGACGATTCGCGCGGCAATCGGTTGCAAGCGCGGCGCCGAGGTGGTGCCGGGCAATTCCACCGCCTTGACCAGGGCATTCCAGATATCGTCGGGCTCACGGATTCCCTCCCAGGCCACACGGCCCGGATTCAGGGCAGGATCCAGCGCGGGCCGCCAGAGACGGAACGGTTTGCCTCGCGGATGGGGAATGAGGCGGCCATCGGCATCGCGCTCGAACCGCCCCGGCACGGTGTAAGGTTCGCCGTCAGGCGCGGCGACCGGGGCGCCGTCCGGCGTCCGAAACAGATCGGTGTCATCCGGATCATGCTTGAACCGGAGCCGTCGCCCGTCGCGGTCGCTCAGAAATTGCGGCTTATAGTTGATCACCGTCTCGAACATTTCGGTCGGCGCGGGATCCAGCGGCGTGTCGGCCCGGCCCAATTTTCCAACCGCACTATCAATCTCCGGCACCCCGAGCATGGCCATATCCTGCTTCTGAAGCACATCGAGCGCTTCCCCGATGCTCGCATGCGGCATGGTCGTTGGCATAAAGAGGTAGGAGCCCTCGTCCAACGGCGGCATGAATTCCTTGCCCAGACCGGGAAACGCGTGCAGCACACAGGAGACCGGCGCAAATCGCTTCACCGGCTCCGGCAGCCAGCCGAACAGCCGTTCGAAGCCCAGCCACGCCAGCAGACCGAAAACGTAAACGATGGCCGGAACGACCGCAAACAACAGTTTGTGGTCCAGGCACCAGCGCAGCATGCGCGGATACAGCTTGCGATAACCAAGAAAGATGCCGAGAATGGAACCGATGGCGCCCCCCATCCACAGAAAATTCCGGATAAACCCTTTCTCCGGTCCGACCGGCAGCCATCGGGTCGTGAGCCATGCAGCCACGGCGAATACGACCAGCCAGATCCCCGAACGATGCATGCCTTTCAGGATTCGTTCGGGAATCCAGGCAGAACTGTATTGCCAGACCGCAAACGCCGCAACCAGCGCCCCGACCCACCGGTTCACAACGATGGCCAGCGCCACCCCTGTGCCGAAGAGCAACGCCAGACCCAAAGTCTTCAGCCGTCCCGGCATACCCCGCCGGGGGGGGGCTCCCTTTCCGACGATCAACACATGGGCCAACGCAGGGACAATGGTGAGTGCGACCACCAGCGACGAGGCAAGCACGAAGATGTAGGTGAACGCCAACGGCTTGAACAGCTTTCCTTCGGCGCCTTCCAAGGCAAAGACGGCCATGAAGCTGACGACGGTGGTGCAGACGGCGGTCAGCACGGCGCTACCCTCTTCGCTCGCGGCGCGATAAATCGTCTCCAGGCGATTTTCATTCGGCGTCGCCTCGTCGAGATGGCGCAGGATGTTCTCGCACACAAGAATTCCCATATCCACCACGGTGCCGATGGCGATGGCAATACCACTGAGGGCCACAATGTTTGCGTCCACACCAAACACCTTCATAAAGATGAAGCACATGGCCACCGCCACCGGCATCACGGCCGAAATCAGCGCCGAACTGCGCAGGTGCGTCACCATGACGAGAACCACAATGATGGTAACCAGGATTTGCAGGTACAGCGCACTACTGAGCGTGCCGAGCGTTTCGTAGATAAGCCCTGTGCGATCGTAAAACGGCACGATTTTCACCTGACTGAGCTTCACCCAGTCGGGCTGTTGCGCTTTCGGGACACTCCGCAGCCATTTCACCCAAGCGTCCTGGTTCAGTTCGGCGCCGGAGTAGGCTTCGAAGCCCTGCTCGCGCGCCACCCCCTCGACCTCCGTCCGGGTAGTTCGGGTAAAGTCAATGATCGCTTTGCGCGGCAAACCGGGCGCAATCCGCTCAATCTCGGCTTTGACGTTCTGAATGGATTTCAACGGGTTGGCGCCATATCGCACGACCACCACACCGCCAACCGCCTCGGCGCCTTCCTTGTCGAGCGCACCCTGTCGAAATGCCGGCCCTTTGGACACTCTGGCTACATGCCGCACCTGCAGCGGCGCCCCATCCCGGACACGGAGAACGGCCTCCTCAATGTCGGCCAGCGTTTTGATGAATCCGATGCCGCGGATAAGGTATTCGACCTTGTTGATCTCGATGGAGCGGGCCCCAATATCCAGATTACACTCCTTCACCGCGCGATAGACATCGTCCAGCGTCACATCGTGCGCGCGGAGCGCGTCGGGATCCACGTCAATCTGATACTCCTGAACGTAGCCGCCCACGGAAGCGACTTCGCTGATGCCTTCGGCGGAAAGCAGCGCAAAACGGACATGCCAGTCCTGGATGCCACGCAATTCATCCAGTCCCCACCCGCCGGTTGGGATGCCGTCCTCATCCAGGCCTTCCAAGGTGTACCAAAAGACCTGGCCCAGCGCCGTGGCATCCGGCCCAAGGGTGGGCTGCACGCCTTCCGGCAGCACTCCGGCAGGAAGACTGCTCAATTTCTCGAGCACCCGACTGCGCGTCCAGTAAAACTCGGCGTCTTCCTCGAAAATGATGAAAATGCTAGAGAATCCGAACATGGACCGACTGCGGATCGTTTTGACCTTGGGAATACCGAGGAGCGAGACGGTCAGCGGATAGGTGATCTGGTTCTCGATGTCCTGCGGCGAGCGGCCTTCCCATTCGGTAAACACAATCTGCTGGTTTTCGCCAATGTCCGGGATGGCGTCCACCGGAACCGGGTCGCGGATGAGACCGCCCACGTCCCAGTCGAACGGCGCCACCATGGCGCCCCAGACCATCGTGGCAATTACGATCAGGACGACCACCAGCTTGTTCTCCAGACAGAATCGTATCACCCGGTCCAGCAACGAAGGATTCTTGACGGGATGAGGCGGTGAGGAAGGCAACTCACTCATGGCTGTGACCTCCCCCGGACGGAATCGTCTCACTTACTTCGCCGCACATCAGCATGGATTTTCCGAAATAGGGATTCCGGACAGCCTGGTCCTTCTGCAGCCAATTGGCGCCGCGATTCTCAAACGCCATGGGACAATGTATTTCATAGATCGGTTCGGTTCGGACCGGACCGAACGTCTTGACGACGCGCGCCATCTCGGACGACAGCGAAGAAAATGCGGTGCGGAAAGATTCGATGTCTTTTGCCGGGATCAACTGGTCCAAAGACAGGTTCAAAACCTTTAACGACTGCATCCAGCGCGCATGGGCATCCCCGGCGAGAAGAGACATATCCACCTCCGCCAGGGCCTTCTTGGCTTGAGAAGCGTTCGTACGCGCGGCTTCCAGACTATCGTCGGCCAACGCATCGGCCATGGTCAGAACGCTGTCCAGGACAAGGTCCACCTGCTTCCGGAACGCTTCCGGTGCCGCAACCACCGGAAGAACCGCCGGCGAGGCTTCGCCGGGCAGGTGTTCGACCGGCGCAGATCCGCCATCGGGCGCCATCATGCTGGGTTTGCCCTGGATTTGCAGGGAGCTGTCGAGCTTGAAGGCGCCATGGACCACCACCCGCTCACCCGCTTTCAGGCCTTCTTTCACAAGGTAGTAGTCGCCCGCCCGCGGACCCAGGACCACATCGCGCCCTTCATAGACGCCTTCTTCCTTCGGCAAAGCGACATAAACCATGGCGCGTTTACCGGTAACCAGGGGCGCCGACACGGGAACCACCAGCGGCAGGACGACATCCGTCTCATCCGCGTCAACATACCCCAGTTCCTCGGCTCGCACGAGGGGCATTCCGCATACGTCGCAGGCGCCCGGACCGTCTTTGACGATTTCCGGATGCATGGGGCTGATCCATTTGCCGCGCAGATCGCTCCGCAACACCTTGCCGTCACCGGCCACGGCGGCTTTGACCACCGCACGGACAAACATCTCCGGTTTCAGCCGGCCGTCGGCATTCGCCACGATGACACGCACCTTGACCGTTCGCGTCATCGGGTTGAGAATCGGGTCAATAAAAGCAATCGTGCCTTTGAAAGTTTCACCCGGATACGCCTCCGCCTGAAACTCAACGTCCTGGGCATAACGCAGCCATGCCAGATCGGACTCATAGGCGTCGAGCTGTACCCATACGCGGGTCAGGTCCGCCACGGTAAACAGGCGCATTCCGGTCTCTACGTACTGGCCTTCCCGCGCCTCCTTTTCCACCACGATCCCGCCGATCGGCGAATAGAACGTCACATGATCGCGCACCTGGCCGCTACGTTCAATCTCCGCGATCTGTTCGGCCGTCAGGCCCCAAAGCCGCAGACGCTCACGTGTGGCGTTGAGCAGCGTCGCGGAAGCGGACGCGCCGCCCGCCGATTGTACGGCCTGCAGCAGCTCCTGCTGGGCCGCCACCATCTCGGGGCTGTACATGTCAGCCAGATGGTCGCCGGACTTCACCGGCATACCGGCAAAATTCGCGTATAGCCGGTCAATCCGACCCGCGACACGCGGAGCGATATAAGCCAGGCGGGTCTCATCAAATTGTACCTTGCCAACCATGCGAATTTCAACCTCCACGGCAAGACGTTCCACCGGCGCCACAACGACTTCCGCCCGTTTGCGCGCGGATGGCGAAAGCGTTATCTGGCGGGGCACGCCCGCCTCCGAGCCGGAGTCGCCCGCCACGGGGATCAAATCCATGGCGCAGATCGGGCACTTCCCAGGCTTGGGCTGACGAATCTGCGGATGCATGGAGCAGGTCCAGACTTCGGCGGCCCGGGCCGTAGGCCCGGCTCCGTCAGTTTTTTCGGACACATGACGCGAAAATAAGCAGCCTCTCAGCGCAAATCCCAACGCAAATGTCGCCAGGGCGACGGCAAGAAGGGTTCTTTTGCCGCGCGCTAATCCTTCCATGGCTTCCTTCATGCTCATACTCCCTTTCTTCTTCTCTTAAACATCCCCAGTGCTAATTGCTGGGAATCGGTTCGTGAACGTGGGGGACATGGTTTGTTCCAGTGCCAGGACCGGCCTTGCTGAAATGCGTGTCCGACCGGTGTCCGAACAAATGCGGCAACATGCAAATACAGCCCGCAGTCCCGAACACAATCAGTGCGGAGAGGCCTAACACCGCCAGTGAACGCAACAGGGAATGACTTTTCATGAACTCGTCCTCTTGTTGTCCTGCAAGGCCGCAAGCCGAATGGTCAGCCACGGCCGCAGTAGGTTTACGGTTAACAATGCCAGAAGATCGCCCTCGAATACAGACGCGAAGTGATAAAATGTTGTTGCCAGAATGCCGCATATCCCGCCAAATATCCATTGTTCGGGGCGCTTGCCCGGGGATGTTTTCGGCTCGACCAGCATGATGAAAGCGAAAAACAGGTTCGGTAGCAATAAGGCGGCGCGTCCCGCGTTAATGCTGGTCAACAGGACAATGCCGGCCGTTCTGGCGATGAAGTAGGCGAACGGCAGTGAGAGTCGCCGTAGTCGCATCAGGATCAATCCACCGCCAACGATCACGAGCACAGCTGAGGTGTTTCCCCACCAGTTGATCCGGTTGCCGAAAATCATCATGGAGACCACCAGGCCGAAGGCCGCCGGATTGAAAATGTGCTTGCCCTCATGAAAGACGAGCAATTTCTTGGACGCGATCGCAAGCACGGCGGCCGTCCATGCGAAGCGTGGGTCCGCGCCGGGCGCAACCAACAGGCCGACGATTCCCCCGCTGATTGCCGCACTCTGAAGGACGGCGAGCGGCACAGCGCCGAAAAGCGCCCACTCGGCCAGCATGGCGGCCGTCAGGGAAGTCCCCAGAATCGCCAGTTTCAGCGAAACGTCGTGGCCGCCGACAAGCCCGAAAATGGCCAGCGCCGCTAACAGGATCAGCAATGGCGTCTTGGGGTTCTTTAGTTTACGGATGGCGTTCATTTCATTCAGGTTCATAGCTCGGCCGGCAACACAACCATGCGCCCGGTCATATCCCCGTGGCCGGAACCGCAAAAGACACTGCAGAACACCGGATATTCTCCCGGCTCAGCGGGCGCGACGAATTCCGCCGCCTTGCGCTCACCCGTCGGGATATCCGTCGAAAAGTCCACTTCGGGAATCATCACGCCGTGGGAGACATCCCGGCTCTTTAACTGCAGGCGCACCCGTTCCCCGGCGCGAACGACCAAGGGGTCCGGGTCGAAGCCGTACTGGAATGCGTCGTAGTCAACGACTCGCACACCGTTCTCTGCCTGGCCGCTGGGTGTCAGCGTATCCGCGCGCTCCGCATCCAACGGTTTGCCAGATACGGCATGCCGGTGATGCGCTGGATCGGCATGATCGTGCGCCGGCGTCGCTGACCCGCGAGGCTGGTGCGCCCAAAGGACAAGCCCCAACAACAGCGCCAGTCCGACCAGGCCGACAATCCTGTACGCCATATCTTTGTGGTCTATGTTCATAGTCCATACCTCCAGGTGTCAGGTGTTGGGGGATAGGTGTCAAGCGAGCCTAACACCACCCGCCACCTCTGATCAGTGCTTATGCCCTTCGTGGCCCACGGCCTCTTTCTTCGGCTCGGCGGGTTTGGCGTCCTTGACTGCAGGGTGCAGAGCCACCCCCGCCGCTTCCATTGACTTGATGGTTTTCGCGGGGTCTTTCTGGACCGTGGCAATGCATCCCTGGCAACACACGTAGATTCGCTTGCCGGCGTGATCCACGTATAGCGCCTTATCGATCGCGCCGCCCATCACCGGGCATTCGGTTTGAAGTTTGGCCACGGTAATGCCCTCGGCTTCGAGGGCCTTGATATACTTGGCCGGATCCTTCTTTAGCGGCGCCTCACAACCCTTGCAACAGATGTAGACGCGTTTGCCCTCGTGATCGACATACAGATGCTTGTCGATCGCGCCGCCCATGACCGGACAGGTTGTCTGCAATTTGATTTCCGTTTTTTGTTCCTGGCTCGCGGGCTCGTGCTTGCCTGCGTGCGTCGGATGGTCATGTCCGCCACCCTGCGCCAGCGCCGACGATCCCGCCAACAATCCGCCGACCAAAAGACCAATTCCTAATGTCATGCTTTTCATGATAACCGAATCCTTTCTATACTTTTCGATTTGCTTCTGTTTTCTCTCGCCACGCTTCTCGTCAGTGACAGTTACAACCCACAAGGATCACAGCCGCCGCCAACGCAAAGACCAACATCATGAGTCTCGGCATCTTCACCGCCTTTCTGCCGACTCTGCGACGGATCGCTGTTCGCAACCCGTCCGATTGTTGACTCAATGGCATCCTCCCCCATGACCGCCACCCGTTCCGTAAGGCGCTCGCGCACCGTCATAGTCTCCGTAGGAAGCGCAACCGCCCGCCGCCAGGCTCATAACAAAGACCATAGCAATCATCGCAATCGTTCTAATCATCTTTTTCTCCTCTTTCTTTATTCGAAGCGTCTTTATTTTTTACCGGCACGGGAACGTCCAGCTTTACTCCGACATCATACTTGCCGACACTGCGTCCGGTCTCCCCGATCGCGATTTCCCGGTCCGCCGTCGCCCGTTCCAGCATCAGCCGGAATTCGAGCAGGGTGCGCTGGGCATCGATCAGCGTCATGAATTCCGCTTTTCCGGTCGAAAATTCCTGTTTGGCCACCTCCAGCGCCTGCGTGGCTTTGGGAACCAGCGAGGTTGTGAAAAGATTGATCCTTCGCTCCGCGTCGTGGAACTTGAAGACCGCCATGCTCAATTCGGCCTTGAGCATGTTCCGCATGTTCTCGCGCTCGCTGGTCGCTGCCTGAACCATGGCCTCGGCTTCCCGGATTTCCGCGCGGTACCTTCCCCACCAGACGGGGATCGTAATGCCCGCCATGAGACCCACATCGGTCTCGTCACCTTTCCCCTCCATGCCGGGCATGACCATCCAGCTCGCGCCGAGCATGAAGTCCGGCAGAACACGCTTGCGCGCCAGTTTCTCACGATAGGTCTCGGCGGCAATCATCGCTGTCGCGGCCTTCAATTCCGGGTTCAGGTCCTCCAGCATGTCGTCGAGCGACTCCACGTCCACGATCGCCGGCCCGGAGGGGGAAGCCTTTGGCCAGGAAAGCACGTCATACACCGGAAGTCCGAGCAGAGCGGCAAGTCCCGCCGACCGCGATGCGCGTTCATCACGTAGCGTACCCAATTCGTTGGCGAGTCGGTCTTTCTCCACCTGGGTCTTGATGAGATCGGAGAAGGGCGCCAATCCGGCCTTGTAACGGATGGTCACGACCTGTTCAAGATCGGAGAGGAGTTGGTGGTTTTCGTCCGTCACCTGGGTGGCTCGCGACAGGTAATGGTATTCGTGAAACGCCTTAACCACGTGATCGAACAGGACCAGGCGCTCCGCTTCGAAAGCATGCATGGCCGCCTCGGTTTCCGCCGCCGCGCTTTTTTCGCGAAGATCCAGCTTTCCGAACGCCGGGAACATCTGCGTCAGACTCGCCTGGTAGCGGGTGTCCATTTGCTCGATGAAATACTCGAACGACAGCGTCGGATCGTCCAGCGATCGCGCCTGCGGAATTCGCTCCATGGCCGCCGCCCATCGGTCGAACGATGCGCGCAGCCCGGGATTATGCGAAAAGGCATGATGGAGATAGTCATCGAGCGTCGAATTCCCGTTAAACCGCGGTTTTGCGTCCGGGGTGTCCGGCGCCGCATACATGATGCGATGCGCTTCATCGTGTCTGGCACGCAGGTCCCGCTCGGGAACAGAAACACAACTGGTCAACCACAGTCCTCCGCCCAGTGTCAGAACCAGCCGACAGAAACCGAACGAACAAAAGACGGATTCCAGCCTTCCGCTGGACCCGATGGTATTTTCCGGCTTCTTCATGATCATGACTCCACCTTCATCCCGCAGATGGGATCTTTTTCCATATTCTTTCCTGGGTCCGTGACCCCGTTTTCCTTTATTCCTACCACCATCGTATCACACGAAACGAAAGGCCTTTGTAGAACATGCATCATCCAATGTATATGGGGGAAACCCCTACTATCCATGACGCAATATCTTATATCAACGAGCCGGCGAACGAGCCGCACAGGCCGGGCAGGCCTGGCACACGGTATCTGCAATCAACCGGTTGAATTTCTCCTTCTGTTCCGGGCTCAACCAATCCCTGACGCGGCGAATGTGCGAAAGCGCGGCGTATTCGCCGTTCTCGTAAGCGCGGCACATCTCGGCGACCATGGCATCCGCCGGCGCGGGGTTATCGGCGGTCTCGTTCGCCAACGCCTGTCCCAGGCGCGCGCGAGCCCCGCAATGGTTCATACAGCAATCGTTCATCGTCGCGCCAAAATCCACATGCAACCGCTTGATTCCCGCAGCCTGTTCAGCATTGAGCTCCAATTCCAGGATCAGGAACGACACATCTTCCAAGCGGTTGAGGGGCGAACAGTCCCGTCCACAAACGGCCCTCCTTGTAACTCCGTACGCCACGAAGGCCGCAGCCAGGGCGATGGCCAGAAAACCGATTATTTGCTTATTCATCGGGGCCCTCCGGTCGTCATGGTGAGATAGGATCCAGCCAGTGTCTGCGAATGCAGCAACGGTTCGCCGGCATGACGGCTGTCGCGCATAGCCGGCATGGAAAACGCCAGGCCGACACCGAATACAATTCCCGCGGCAGCGGCCATGGCACTGGCCCAGGCCGGATACGGCACAACCCATTCACGCAGGCGGTCTAATATCGAAAAACCCGGCAATTTCGGGGCGGAAACGGCGTGAATACGTTGCCAGACAGCCGTTTCGAAGCCGGCGTGCGGTTCCATGCCTTTCCAAGCGTGAAGCAACGCGGTTAGACCACAGTCGTCGTCCTGAATAGGGCTTTTTTTCGGATTAAAAGGTCGACCTTTCATATGTTTTCCTACCCTCCCCTCCAACTCGTGTAACGCCGCCGCCCGGAAAAACCCTCGCAGGAAACTCAAAAAAGAGAATTCGCCACCCGCCTGCCCCTTGAACCCATAGGGATCTAACCAAGCAGGGCCGCAAGTTGCCGGCGGAGGAAGTGCCGCGCGCGGTACAGACGCGCTTCGACCGATTTCCGCGTACACTTCATAACGGCCGCAATCTGGGCATCGGAA
>Ga0156641_1065_pt1 | contig 65490 bp, 58 predicted proteins | sample RifOxyC3_FD_110715 | JGI IMG/M metagenome (GOLD analysis project Ga0156641, IMG submission 110715) | Lentisphaerae bacterium RIFOXYC12_FULL_60_16 | reverse complement strand
GGCATCTGGTGGACGGGAAGGGTATCTTCCTGCATTGCCTGCCTGCCTATCACGATTCCAACACGGATTTCACGCGGGAACGCGGTGCCCTGGAAGTGACCGATGACGTCTTTGAGGCACCGTATTCAAGGGTCTTTGATCAGGCCGAAAACCGGGTCCACACCATCAAGGCCGCCATGGTGGCGTCGTTGTGTGGTGCGGTCCAAACGGCCGGGGAGTGACGGATATGCCGGCATTGCGTGCACTGACGTGGGAAACCTTTCAAGCCATGGATACCGACCGGAAGGCCCAGGCCTTGCGGTCGGCTGGACCGTGTTTTCATGTGTTGCTGGCCCAGCAGTTTGACCGGACCGACCTGGACCGGCTGGGGTACCTGGCGACACGCATCCGTCGGATTGCCAAGGAACGGGACGGGCTGCTGTTTTTGCAGAACCTGTTGTGCCACAAGCGTGCCATGCTGTATTTCAGCCAGCCCAGCACCCGCACCTTCCTGTCGTTCTGTGCGGCCTGCCAGATCCTGGGGCTTCCTGTCGGGGAGGTTCGTGATACCGCCACTTCCAGTGAATTCAAGGGTGAATCGCAGGAGGATTCGGTCCGGACATTCAGTTCCTATTTTGACATGATCATCATGCGCAGTCATATCGGGGGGTTGGCGGAACGCATGGCCTGGGTGTTGTCCAATTCGGAACGCCCGGTTCCGATCATGAATGCAGGGTCCGGCAAGGATCAGCATCCCACCCAGGCCTTGCTGGATATCTACACGCTCCAGCGCAGTTTTGAACGACGCAACGGCATTGACGACAAGACGATCGTTTTCGTGGGGGATCTGCTGCGTGGACGAACCGTCCGGTCACTCTCCGCCTTGTTGACCAAATACCGTAATGTCCGACAGGTCTTTGTAGCGCCGGATCCCCTGCAAATCGGCGAGGATGTTCAGAACATGTTGCGGAGCCGGGGCGTTGTGTTCGAGTTGACGGGGGATTTTGAACGTTCCATCCCGGAAGCGGATGCCATCTATATGACCCGGATCCAGGATGAATGGGACACCAACCAGGGTGATAGCGCCCGGATAGACACATCCCGTTATGCGTTCACCGGGCGGCATCTTTCCGTGTTAAAGCCGGATGCCGTCATCCTGCATCCGCTTCCGAGGCGGAACGAGATCGCCACCGAGGTGGATCATGATGCCCGGGCGGTGTACTGGCGCCAGATGCGCAACGGCATGTGGATCCGGGCAGCCCTGATTGCCGAGGTGTTCGGCGCGGATGCGGCCATTCTGGATTGTCCGGAGACCGGCCCTGTCCCCGTACGATCCCGGAAACGTAAACCGGCATGAACCGCCGACGCAGTTACGCAACCCGGGTGCTGATTGCAGTCGGGATGATCGTGTGCGCTTGGGGACTGTGCGCCGACCCGTCTTACGGTACCCCGCCGGACCCCTGGGATGATCTGGACTTCGGTTGGATCTGGTCGGTGGATGAAACCACGACCGGCACCCTGCGCCGGCGGGCACTGGGTCCGTTTCTTGAACGTCAGGAGGCGGGTCCTTTAACGTTTCGCGCCGTGCGTCCCTGGTACAGTTGCACCGACAATCAGGAGTCCGGAAGAATCCTCCATGAATACCTGTGGCCGGTCGGCATGCGTCGATCCCGGGGGGAGGATGCCTTTGCCCGGTATTTGTTTTTCTTCCAGCATGATTTTCAGCAGTCCTCGCCGACGGGACGATACCGGTCAGTCCTTTTCCCACTGGCGTGTTGGGGGCGCAGTGTACAGGGTCAGTCCTATGGCGGCGTGTTTCCGTTGGGTGGGCGGGTCCGGGAATTTCTTGGTATGGACCAAATCGATTTCTTCCTTTTCCCCTTGTATGGCCATGTTCGGGATGTTGGGATTGAATCCCACCATGTGTTGTGGCCGATCTATGCGCGGGTGCGGGGGCCGGGGGTGCGACGTGACCGGGTCTTTCCCCTGTATGGCAAGTCATGGCGGGAAGATCAATGGACCAAGCGGTTTGTCTTGTGGCCGATCTGGTCATCGGTGCGGTACGAATATCCGGATCAAACCGGCAACGGGTTCGTGTTGTTTCCCCTGGTTGGCCGGGTCAACTTGAATGACCAGAAAGGGTGGATGGTCCTGCCGCCATTCTTTCGGTGGTCGCGTTCGGATACGCAGGTGGATGTCAATGCTCCCTGGCCGTTCATTCGTTACGGGACGGGGGATGTCAACCGGTTCCATGTCTGGCCGTTGTTCGGATGGCGTGAGACAGCCCTGGAAAAGAGCGCCTTTTTCGTATGGCCGATCGGATATGCACAAACCCAGCAGAAAGCCCGTGACGTGGTTGAACACAGGCGTTTATTCCCGTTGATCTACCACAAGACGGTACGTCCGCGTGTGGAATCCGGCGTGACGGAACCGGACCCGACCGAATGTTTTGAACAGCTATGGCCGTTGGCATCCTATGAACGACGGGGTGAAGAACGTCGGATTCGTGCCCCGGTCCTGTGGCCGCTGCCATGCCCGGGGGGGTTGGAGCGGAATTGGGCTCCGTTGTGGACCTTGTACGACCGGACATGGACCACGAACCAGTTGGATGAATCATGGTTGTGGGGTGTCTACCGGCGGCGCGCCTCAGGAAACAGCCGCTCCTGGTCGATTTTTCCCTTATACCGGTCCCGCCAATCCGATGAACAGCGGGCCTGGTCATTCCTGCTTGGATTGGCAGGTTATGAAAGGGAAGGTTTGCGCCGGACCTATCGGTTCCTGTATCTTTTCCGGCATACACGCATGTCGAAGCCTGCCGGGCCCGAGATTCCGGAAGATGTCTTGTTCAAGGTTGAATTTTCCAGTCGGCGGATTCCGACTGGGGTTGGAGGAGTGGCTCCGTGACGGTGATCAAGGAGGTTGAATATTATCCGCCGCCCAATAACTGGGTGGGACGGGTGGGTCGCCTGGCAATGCATGCCTGCCAGCAGACCGGAATTGCCACCTTGTTGTTGATTGCCGCGGTGCGATCGTTTCGCCATGCGTTGACGAGCCGGAGCCGCCGCGAGATCCTGGGGCAGATGTATATTTCGGGCATCAAGAGCCTGGGTGTCATCACCATTGTGGCCCTGTTCACCGGTATGATCCTGGCCCTGCAGACCGGGATCGAGTTGCGCCGGTTCAACCAGGAGGTGAATATCGGCACCGCGGTTATGGTGTCCATGTTGCGCGAGATGGGGCCGTTTATGACCGGGTTGATCCTGGCTGCCTGCGTGGGATCGGCCATCACCGCCCAGTTGGGGACCATGACCATTTCCGAGGAAATTGATGCGTTGGAGATCATGTCCATCGATCCGGTACGCTTCCTGGTGATGCCACGCCTGATTGCGATGACCATCATGACGCCGTTGCTGTCGTTTTACACCTGTGTGCTGGGGTTGCTCGGTGGAGGTTTGGTGGGGATGACGCAATTGGGTGTCTCCTGGGAGGCCTATCTGGATAATGCCACCCGCTTTGCTGAAGTGAAGGATCTGTTTGTCGGCGTATTGAAGGCCGTTATTTTTGGTATTCTTATTACCGTGGTTGCCTCGCACGAGGGATTCGCCACCACCCGTGGCGCCGTCGGGGTTGGATTGTCCACCCGCCGGTCGGTGATTGTTTCGTTTCTGTTGATTTTAATCACCGGGTATATCGTAACCCGCCTGTTTTATTGAGTGGTGCATATGATTCGTTTTGAAAAGGTTCAAAAATCGTTGGGCGGACGGCAGGTGCTCGACGGCGTTGATTTCGATATCCAGCAAGGCGAGACGTTTGTCATTGTGGGGCCCTCCGGTGTCGGGAAAAGCGTGACACTCAAGCATATGGTGCGTCTGATGACACCGGATCAAGGCAAGGTTTGGGTGGGAGACACCTGTGTCAGTGAGGCGCGGGGGGATGACCTGAGACGTATCCGTGAACGGTTTGGTTACCTGTTCCAGGGTGGCGCCCTGCTGGCATGGCTCAATCTGGCGGAAAATGTGGCGTTGCCGCTTCGCGAGAATACGGATGCTTCGGAAGATGAAATTCAGGAACGGGTTCACCGGGTGCTGGAGATGGTCGGCCTGCAAGCGGATGCCAACAAACAGCCCTCCGAGATATCGGGCGGCATGCGTAAACGGGCGGGGCTTGCACGTGCCATTGTGGGCAAGCCGGAGATCGTGCTCTATGATGAACCCACGTCAGGACTGGATCCCGTGACCGCGCGAACCATCGATACCCTCATTGAACAGATGCGGCGCGACATGGGGATTACCAGCGTGGTGGTGACACACGACATGCACAGTGCCTTGTCGATCGGGACCCGTATCGCCATGTTGCATGACGGTCGGATCGTCGAGCTGGCTGATCCGGACCGTTTCGTACAGTCTGAACAGCCGGAAGTGAAAGCGTTCCTGGAAGCGCAATACATTACGCGGACGGGCGGGTGGGAAAGGAAATCGGAATGAAACGGGATTGGATTTCAAGGGAAACGACGGTTGAGGTGATCGTGGGGTCGTTCATCGTGATGGTCCTGTTGGGGCTTGCCTATTTTACCATCATCCTGTCGCGCGAGACCTGGTTCGGAACCAAGTTTCGCATGGATGTGCATTTTACCGATGTGATGGGATTGCGTGACGGTGACAGCGTCGTGGCTCGGGGAATGCAGGTGGGCAAGGTGAAAGCGATGATGCTGGATACCAATCAATCCGGCGTGAAGGTTGTCCTGACGCTCGACAAACAGCTGCAGATGCGTACGGATTACCGCATCCAGATCGAAACCACCTCCATCCTGGGCGGCCGTCATATGCTGATCCATGAAGGGGCGGCGGATCATCCGATGCTTCCCGCGGATGCCCTGATCCGCGGACAGGATCCCTTTAACATCATGTCCGATGCGGCGAAAATCATTAACGAGATCCGCGGTGGCGTGGTGGAGGGCAAGATGGTGGACAATTTGCGGGACATGATTGCCGGTTTCAGGGAAATCAGCGATCGCCTGAACCGTGGAGAAGGAACCTTGGGGAAATTACTCTCAACCGACGATGTGGTTTACCGGGACCTGTCGGCTGCCGTGGCGTCCCTTAAGCTGGTGACGGATCGCCTGGAACAAGGGGAGGGGACCCTGGGCAAGTTCATGCAGGACGATACACTGTACCGGCAGGTGAATGGCCTGCTGGACGATGTGCGGAATGCCGTCGACGATTTCCGCGAAACCTCGCCGGTGGTCAGCTTCACCAGTATATTTTTCGGCGCCTTGTAACCTGCGAACGCGGGGTTCAGCGGACCACGCGGGCGCTGCCGCCCTTCATGAGTTTCTCAACCTCGTCCAGCGATGCCATGGAGGTGTCGCCCGGTGTGGTCATGGCAAGCGCCCCGTGGGCGGCGCCGCAATTGACGGCTACGGCTGGATCACCCGTGGTGATGAATCCATAGATCAGGCCGGATGCAAAACTGTCGCCGCCACCCACCCGGTCAAGTATTTCCAGATCCTTGCGCAGCATGGCTTCATAAAACTGGTTGCCGGCGTAGCAGATGGCGCCCCAATCATTCACGGTGGCGGTTTTTACCGTGCGCAGGGTCGTGGCAACCACCTTGAAGTTGGGATAGGTTTTGACTGCCTGTTCGATCATTTTCCGGAAATTGTTTACATCCAGCGACGCGAGGTGTTCATCCACACCATCCACCTTGAAACCGAGGGCGGCGGTGAAGTCCTCCTCGTTGCCGATCATGACATCCACATATCGGGCCAGTGACCGGTTGACTTCCTGGGCTTTTTTCTGGCCGCCGATGGTTTTCCAGAGGGAGGATCGGTAATTGAGATCATAGGAAATGATGGTGCCGTGCCGGTGGGCGGCTTCCATGGCTTCCTCGACGACTCCCGGGGTGGTTTCCGAGAGGCCGGCGAAAATGCCGCCGGTATGGAGCCATTGGACACCCAGGGTGCCGAATATATGGTTCCAGTCGATATCGCCGCGTTTCAACTGGGAGGCAGCGGTGAATCCCCGGTCGGATATCCCCACGGCGCCGCGAAGGCCGAAACCCCGTTCCGTGAAGTTCAAGCCATTGCGGACGGTCCGGCCGACGCCATCATAGGGGATCCAGCGGATCAGGGACGTGTCGACGCCTCCCTGCAGGATGCAATCCTCAAGCAGACGACCGACATCGTTGTCGGCAAAGGCGGTGACCACGGCAGCCGGCATGCGGAAACACTTGCGGATGGCGCGTGCGACATTGTATTCGCCGCCGCCTTCCCACGCAGTGAATGATCGGGTTGTACGGATGCGACCTTCCCCGGGGTCAAGACGCAGCATGATCTCGCCCAGGGAAAGAACGGAATATTTGCAGGATGCAAGCGGCTTGATAGTTAAAATGCTCATGGGTTTTCCTTCCCGGATGGTTTGCCGGCAACCGCACTTTTTCTTATGAATTGCATTGACGCGCTTTGTATAAGAAATATGTTTCGTCTGTCAACGAGCGAAACACGGTGGTTTCTGTTTCAGGAAGGCGGATGGGATGGTAAAGGCGGGGTATGATGTAGCGGCCATTGCAGGTCAATTCCAGACCCCTGGCCGTTTTCTGGGTGTGGAACCCTACGGGAACGGGCATATCAACGATACCTTCCTGGCTAGTTTCGACCAGGACGGCACCCCGCATCGTTTCATCCATCAGCGGATCAACCACACGGTGTTCCGACAACCGGGCCAGGTCATGGAGAATATTTCCCGGGTAACCGAACACCAGCACCGGCGTATGGCGGCGGCCGGTGTTCCGGATTCTGCGCGGCGGGCCTTGTCGCTGGTTCCCACACGTGACGGGAAGACCCATTTTGTGGATGCCGAAGGGAATACCTGGCGGACCTACCATTTCATTGAACAAACACGCTCGGTCGATTTTGTCGAGAGCCCGCGAATTGCGTATGAGGCCGCGCGTGCCTTCGGTGAATTTCAATCCCTGTTGACGGATTTGCCCGGAGGACGTTTGCATGAAACCATCCCGGATTTTCACCATACGCCAAAACGTTTTCAGGCGTTTCAACGTGTCCTGGAACAGGATGTTGCCAATCGGGCGGCAACCGCCCGCGCGGAAATCGACTTTGTGCTGGGGCACGAGCCCGTGACGCGTGTGTTGATCGACCACTTGGAGCAGGGCTTGATTCCGGAGCGGGTGACGCACAATGATACGAAAATCAACAATGTCATGCTGGACAGCACCACGCACCAGGGGATTTGTGTGATCGATCTGGATACCGTCATGCCCGGTCTGGCCTTGTATGACTTCGGTGACATGGTGCGGACCTCCACCAGTCCCAGCGCCGAGGATGAACGGGATCTCTCCAAAGTGTGCCTAAAGCTCGACCTCTTCGAGGCGCTGGTGCAGGGATACCTGGAATCGGCCGGGGCCTTCCTGACCCCGGCAGAACGTGATTTGCTTCCTTTCAGCGGTAAGCTGATCACCCTGGAAATCGGCATCCGCTTCCTCACCGATTACCTGGCCGGGGACGTATACTTCAAAGTGCATCGACCGGGGCACAATCTGGACCGATGCCGGACCCAGTTCAAACTGGTGGAATCCATCGAACATCAGGAATCCGCCATGCAGGAATGTGTTCGTTGCTTCAGCCGCTGACCCGGGGCGTTAGAAACCACTGGCCGCAACGGTTTGTTTCAGGCTAAATTGATTGCCATGGAAACGCACTTGCAGGATTTGGTCCGGTTGAGTTTCAGCAGCACACCGGATGAATTGCTGAAGTGTGCGTTGGACACGTGCATCCGTCTGGCGGGGGCCACGGGAGGGTCGATCCTGGGCGAGGAGGGACCCTATCTCCAGTTCCTGTTTGCCGATCAGCCGTCCTTGATCGGTATGCGGGTTCCGCTGAACAGCATCGCCGGCGACACGGTCAACCGGGATCGGGTCATCTACACGTTTGCGCCGGGCGACAAACGGCATTATGACGGGGTTGACCGTCAGATTCAGCGGCAGACCCGTTACCTCCTGAGCATCCCCATTCCGTCGGTTCATGCCCGCGGCAATGCCGATCATGCGCGTCGGAACATGGGGGCGGTACAACTCCTGTTTGATCGGGATGTGCTGGACGGGCAGTGCGACGGGGTGGCCCGCCGGGAATTTGAACCCGCGGAATTTCAGCAGGACACCGTGTTTGCCGAAACGTTCCGACCGGTGTTCGGTACGCTTCCGTTGATTGCGTTCGGGTTGGAAGTCATGAAATTGAGACAGACCTCGTATCAGGTCATCCATGAACTGAAGAACAAGCTGATCGGCGGGTTGTCCTGGTTGAATTGTCTGGCCGATGATCTTACGGCCTCGGTGCCCACCTGGGCCAACGCGACAACCCGCGAGGATTTCTCGCTGGCCGAGACGGCGGTCCGGGAAGGCGCTGAACTTGCCAAGAAATACCTGCAATTGACCAAGGTGTATGAACCACGGTTCGAGATGCGGGAAGTGGCTGCCCTGGTGCATGAAGTGGTGGTCTCGACTCGCGCCCTGGTCCGTGACATGGGCGCGGAGGCGATCGGGGTCGGGGAATCGGTGGATTCCGGCATTACGGATTTTCGGATGGATGTTGAACAAATGAAGATGGCGCTGTTCAATCTGTGCAAGAATGCCGTGGAAGTATTGCGTCAGCATGGCGGAGGGGCGGTCCCCGCCGTTCGCCTGACAGCGGCGCCGTCCGACACGGGCGGATTGGTCCTTACGGTGTCCGATAACGGACCGGGCATGCCGTCCGAGATCGCCGACAACCTGTTTATTCCATTCAAGACAAAAAAAGAAGGCGGAACCGGTCTTGGTTTGACGATTGCCAAGAAAATCGTGGATGTTCATGGCGGAACGATCCGGTGCGAGACCGGGCCCACGGGAACGACCTTCCGGATCGAGTTGCAACAGGAGGAAACAACATGACGGCACAACGACTGGTATTGGATGAACAGGATCTGGGTCAAACCTCGTATCATGACTTTCTGGATTCCATACGGCACAGCATGGATCCCAACAGTAATTCGGTTCTCCTGGTGGATGATGAGAAGTCCATCCGCATGAAGGTGGCACGGGATGTCCGCCTGTCGGATCCGAAACTGGCGATATACCAGGCGTCAAACGGACGTGAGGCCCTGGAGCAACTGGTGTTGATCCGTGCCAAGCATGTGCACGATCCGCTGCTGATCGTTCTGGATCTCAACATGCCGGTCATGGATGGCTGGGCCGTGATTGATGCCCTCAAAAAAGAGTATGAAGCGGCCGGCCGGAAATCGGGCATTCCAATCGTGGTCTTGTCGTCCACGACCGGAGAGAAGGGCGGATTATTCCGCAAGACCAGCGTACATGAGGGTAAGTCGGGATATACCCCGCTGGTGGCCATTGCCAAGGAATCCTGTGTGGATAACCGACGTTACGATGCCGCCGGTGAACAGGGGCTGATGGCCTGGTTGAAGCATTTTGTCAAACAGGCCTGATGCGTCTTGACTATGCCAGCCGGCGCAATGCTATAGTCTACGCGTATTTTGTCCGGTTGCGGGGAACCGGGGAATTCATCCAGGAGAACTCATCATGCATAATCTGCCGAAGCACATTGAAACCGTTAAACAGTTGGACGACATCCTGACGACACCCGGCGATTCGCTGGTGGCCGCCATGAAGCGCTTGTCCGGGGATATCATGATTCTGGGCGCCGGCGGCAAGGTTGGCCCTACCATGACCCTGCTGGCGCGACGGGCGTTGCAGGCCGCCGGTCTCAAGAAGCGGGTGGTGGCGGTCGATGTCATGCCGAAAGCGCTTGAATCCCTTGCCAATCAAGGGGTTGAGACCATGACCTGTGACTTGATGGATCCTGATGCCGTGGCCAAACTGCCGGCGATCGAAAATATCGTCTACATGGTGGGACGCAAGTTCGGTTCCACCGGGAGTGAATCGCTGACCTGGGCGATCAACGTGATGGTGCCGCACAATGTGGCCCGTGTATTTACCCGTTCGCGGATCGCCGCTTTCTCCACCGGGTGTGTCTATCCCGTCCTGGATATGAAGACGTGTGGTGCAACTGAAACCCTGCCCCCCGACCCGATTGGCGAATATGCGCAATCCTGTCTCGGTCGGGAGCGAATGTTTGATTATTTCTCCGAACAAAAAGGGGAACGCGTGGTCCATATCCGCCTCAATTATGCCGTGGAGTTGCGGTACGGTGTCTTGTTCGATGTGGCGGAACGGGTCTGGAAGGGGCAACCGGTGGATGTGACGACGGGTTTTGCCAATGTGATCTGGCAGGGTGATGCCTGTTCACAGGTGTTGCAGGCGCTGGAACTGGCCAGTTCACCGGCGACCATTCTCAACGTCACCGGCCCCGAAACCTTTTCGATTCGGGAAGCGGCCATGGAGTTTGGCCGGTTGATGGGCAAGCCCGCTACCTTTACCGGTGAAGAAAATGGGCGTGGATACCTGAACAATGCGCGTAAAGCGAACCAGTTGTTCGGCAATCCCTCCGTACCCCTCGGCACCGTGATTGAATGGATCGCGCACTGGGTGAGCAAGGGTGGGGAAAGTCTTGGCAAAACCACGCATTTTGAAACACAGAACGGCAAATATTGAGGATGCCGGCGAATCCGATGAAAAAAATCCGCGTGGGGATAATCGGCGCTGGGTTTGCCGGGCAATTCCATGTTGCCTGCCTGCGCCGGGTCTACGGCGTGCAGGTTGAAATCACGGCCATCACGTCGCTGCGGGCGGAAAGTCGTGAGACTTTCGGCCGGGCGCATGGCATACCGGTCTTTCGTGATGTCACCGCCATGCTTGATCACGTGGATGTGTTGGATATCTGTTCCCCGCCGTGTGCCCATGAACCCGGTATTCGTATGGCGATTGAGGCCGGCAAGGGTTTGATTTGCGAAAAACCTTTGACCGGTTATTTCGGCCCCCCGGGTGACGACGCTTTCCGGGGGAATCGGGCATCCAAACAACCCATGCTGGATGCGGTTACGGAACAGCTTGTCCAGTTGAATGAACGGGTCAAAAAGGCCGGAGTCTGTTTCGGATATGCCGAAAATTTCGTCTATGCCCCCGGGATCCAGAAGGAGCGTGAGATCATCGAGAAGACCGGCGCCCAGATCCTGCGGATGATGGGCGAGGAGTCTCACAATGGATCGGCTTCTCCGGTTTATGGGATATGGAAATATGCCGGAGGCGGTTCCCTGATCGGCAAGGGGGTTCATCCCCTGGGTGCGTTACTGTACTTGAAGCGGGTGGAGGGGCTTGCACGTGATGGCCGCCCGATCCGTCCGATTGCCGTGAGTGCCCGGGTTCATGAACTGACCCGTCAGCCGGCGTATCGTGATGTGAAGATGATTCGGACCGATTACCTGGATATTGAAGATTACGGGATGATCCATGTGGTGTTTGAAGACGGGATGGTGGGCGATATCGTCACCTCGGAAGTGGTGCTGGGCGGGATATACGATTACGTCGAGGTGTTCGCAAACAATCATCGCAGCCGGTGTCACTTGAGTCCGGCCGGTCTCATGGATACCTATAATCCCCGCGACGACCAGTACCGCGATATTTACCTGATCGAGAAGGCCAGCACGAAGGAAGGTTGGACACAGGCAGCGCCGGACGAGAATTTCACGATCGGGTATCAGGCGGAGCTCCAGGATTTCATGACCTGTGCGGCGGATGGAACCGCTCCTCAATCCGGATGGGAATTGGCCATGGACACCACGCTGGCCACGTATGCCGCCTATGTATCGTCGGAACGGCGCGGGCAGGAAGTCGACGTCCCGCGTATCTGATTTGGGAATGATGTTGGTAACAGAAAGGCAGGACTAAACCGGATGAAACGCGAGGTTGCACCATTGAAGGTTGCCGTGATCGGGTTGGGGCATTTGCACCCCCGTTCCTACATGACCCTGTTCAAGGCGGTTCCGGACGTCAGGGTCACGTCCGTCTTTGAAGAGGATGGCACGCTTCGTGAACCTTTCTGCCAGGACTTCGGGATCCGCGGATACGACCGGTTGGATCGACTCCTGAAAGCTGAACAGCCGGATATTGCAGCCTTGTTTCTGCCGCATGTGGATTGTCCCGACGCGGCCGAACTTTGTGCGGCGGCAGGCGCCCATTTGATGGTGGAAAAACCCATGGCATCCACGCGCCGCGGGGCGGAACGCATCGTGACTGCTGCCCGTCGAAACAAGGTTCAATTGACCACCGGATATTGCTGGCGGTTGCATCCCGTGGCCCAGGAAATCAAGCGTCTGATCAGTTCCGGGATGATCGGAGAGGTTGTGGGTGGTGAAGGTCGTTGTGCTGCCGGTCGACTGACCCGTTATTTGGACGGAAAGTCCCCCTGGATTTTGGAAAAGGCAAAATCCGGCGGTGGCCCCATGTATAATCTGGGGGTCCACTGGATCGATCTCTGCCGGATGATCCTGCAGGATGAAGTGGTTGAGGTTTCCGGGCGTAATGTCAAAATCAACCAGGAATACGACGTCGAGGATAATTCCTTTGCCCATTTGCGTTTCAAAAAGGGAGCCATTGTGGCGTTGGATATCAGTTACACCGTGCCGGATGCGTTCCCTTGCGGGCGTGACCTGTATGTGGCGTTCCGGGGGACCCGTGGGGTGATCTCCTGGTCACCGGCCTACGAGGGACAGAAGGATGTGCTGCATGTGTGCAGCGACGATGCCGCCTTTGCCGGTTCACCGCGGCGCAGCCAGGAGTTTGAGCTTCAGCCGACCCCCGGTTATTCCGGATTCATGGGGTTGGAGTATCTCCGGGCGTTTGTACGGTCTGTGCGGACCGGCAAGGAACCACCGATCAGCGGCCAGGATGGGGTGGAAGCGTTACGGGTGGTTGAGGCCGTTTACCAGTCGGACAGCGCACGACGCTGGGTGGAGATCAAGCGATGAAAGCGGTAGTGACCGATTATATCGAGGACAATCTGGATTGGGAAGCCGGCGAATTGCGCAAGGCGGGTATCGGGTTTGGTGCCTTCCAGTTGAAGTTCAAGCCGGAAGCAGAGGTTGCTTCCCAGTGTGCCGGCGCCGAGGTGGTGGTGGTCAATATGGTCAAGATGCATGACGCGCAATTGGCCTTGTTGAAGGATTGCCGCCTGCTGATCCGCCATGGCATCGGGTATGACAACGTGGACGTCGCTGCCTGCACCCGGCATGGCATCCAGTTCGCCTATCAGCCGGACTACTGCAAGGAAGATGTGGCGGAGCATGCCGTGGCCTTGATCTTTGCCTGCGGACGCAAGGTAGTCTGGAGCCGCGCAACCCTCGACCAGGCCAGCGCCACCGGCCAATGGGATTTTTCGAAACTGTTTCCCATTTACCGGTTGGACGGAAAGACCCTTGGAATCCTGGGGTTGGGGCGGATCGGGAGCCGGGTCTTCAGAAAGCTGAAGAGTTTTGGATTCCGTATTCTCGGTTCCGATCCTTATCTGAGTGATAAGCGGAAGGCGGAGATGGAGGGGATACAGTGGGTGGATACGGATACGCTGTTCAAGGAATCGGATTTCCTGACCGTTCACACACCGTTGAACGATGAAACGAAGCAGATTGTCAATGCCCGCACCCTGTCCCTGATGAAACCAACCGCCTATCTGGTCAATACTGCCCGGGGCGGCATGGTGGACGAGGTGGCGCTCGGTCAGGTGCTGCGTGAACGGCGGATTGCCGGTGCGGCAATCGATGTTTTTACCGTTGAACCACCGCCCCCGACGCATCCGCTGTTCGGGTTGGACAACATCATCCTGACCCCGCATATCGGGTGGGCATCGGAAGAGGCCGGGTGGGAAATCCGGAAGAGTATACTCGACGATATCGTATCATGGTCCAAGGGCGGCAATGCCCGGTGCGTGATCAACAAGGAAACCCTCAGGAAGTAACATCCCGATCCGGGGTGGGAAAGCGAGCTGCGGTTTTATGAAAATCACACGTGTGAATGGTTCGTTGCCGGGTCCCAAAAGCAAGGCCTTGCTGGAACGCTGGCATCAGTTTGAAGCGGATGTTGTGGGATATCAGGCGCCGATCGTGTGGGAGTCCGCCCATGGATGCGTGGTGAACGATGTTGACGGCAACCAGTTCATTGACTGGACGTCCGGGGTGCTGGTTACCAATGTGGGGCATTGTCACCCCCACCTCGTCAAGGCGGTTCAGGAAGCGTCCGGACAACTGCTTAACAATTACGAATGCGCCAATGTTCAGCGGATCCTGGCTGCTGAAAAGCTGGTCAAGGTGCTGCCCAAGCATCTTAACCGTTGCTTTTTCCTGTCGACGGGCAGTGAAACGACGGAAGCCGCCATGCGCCTGATGCGACGGAAGACGGGATGTTTTGAAATCCTGACTTTCGAAGGCGGATTCCATGGTCGGACCTTTGGCGCTGCCTCGATGGGTGGCATGGCGGGTCCCAAACGTGGCTATGGTCCCGGGGTTCCTGGAATTATCCGGGCAGCATTCCCGAATCCGTACCGTGACACCCTGGGATTCTGCCAGGATGGACCGTCGTTCCGCCGTTATTTCGACTATCTCGATACCGTTATCCAGTCCAATTCGGTAGGCAGCCTGGCAGGCGTGCTGGTGGAACCCTACCAGGGAGCCGCCGGGTTCATCTTCCCGCCGGAAGGGTGGTTGACCCGGTTGGTGGAATGGGCGCACGCGCGGGGCATGCTGATAACGCTTGATGAAGTGCAGGCGTCCTATGGCCGAACGGGTAAGATGTGGGCCCAGGAGCACGAGCAGCTGGATGTCGACATCATGACCATCGGCAAGGCCATTGGTTGCGGCGTTCCCGTATCGGCTGTGGCGGCGCGTGATTCCGTGTTCGCCTGCTTGAAGAAAGGGGAGTTGTCCAGCACCCTCGGTGGCAACCCGGTAGCCAGTGCGGCGGTCATCGCGATTCTCGAGATCTATGAGCGGGAACGGTTGGTTGAAAATTCTGCCCGGATCGGCCGATTCATGATGGAACGGCTCCAGTCCATGGCGTCCAAATGCCCGTACCTTGGCTGTGTGCGCGGCATGGGGCTTGTCATGGGGCTGGAATTCGTTGCGGACAAAAAGACCAAAAAGCCGGCTCCCGAGTTGATCCGTCCCGTGATTGACGGGTGTGCCAACCGCGGTTTGATTGTCGGTTCGGTGGGGGTCTATGGCAATGTCATCCGGGTCGCACCGCCGCTGGTGATTACCCAGGAACAGGCGGATGAAAGCCTCCAGATCATGGAGTCTGTCCTGAAGGACCTTTCGTTATGACACCGGACCGCATTCGCGAGGGCATTGCCGCCGTTCTGCCGGAAGCACGGGATTTCCTGTGCGATCTGATCCGGTGCCCGTCGACACCGGGTTGTGAACGGGACGCCATGCGTTTGGCATTGGGTGGATTCAAGCGATGTGCATCGCGTGCGACGCGCATACCGCTCGATGACGCCCTGCGCAACGACCCGGATTACAGCACGCCGATCCCGGATATCCGTTACAAGGGTCGGTTTAATGTGCGGGCCGTGAGCAAGGGGACGGGTGGGGGGCCTACGGTATTGTTTAATACGCATCTGGACGTGGTCCCGCCTTCGGAGGATATGGCTGAACCGTGGAATCCCCGAATCGAGGGAACCGTGGTGCATGGCCGTGGCGCTTGTGATGCCAAGGGCCAGGCCGCCACGATCTGGCTGGTATTCCGTGCCTTGCAACAGTTGGGTATCCGCCTCAAGGGGGATCTTGTGGCCCATATCGTTGTGGAGGAGGAGAATGGCGGCAATGGTACGCTTGCCATGGCGCGGCGCGGGGAAAAGGCCGATGCCTGCATCGTGCTGGAACCCACGGAACAGCGAATACTGACATCGATCCGTGGTGCCGTCTGGTTTCGCCTGGTCTGTACCGGCAAAGCGGGGCATAGCGGCCAGGCCGGCCAGACGAGAAGCGCGTTATTGCTGGCACGGGATGCCATGGCGGTTCTGGAACGTTATCATGCAGAGCTGCTGGCCGCTTCACGGGGATTTCCTCTTTTTGACGGTTATCCGAACCCGATGCCGATCACCTTCGGTAGTTTGCAGGCCGGCAACTGGCCGGCATCGGCGCCAAGCAAGGCGGTGCTGATGGGGGTGTTGGGACTCCTGCCCAACAAGACACATCAGCAGGTTCAGGCGGAAATGTCCGCGGCCCTGGCTGCCGGGTTGGGCGCGGATGCCATGCACAACGTGGAACTTACCTTCCTGTACCGGCATGACAGCAGCGTGCTTGAACCCTCGCACGAGGTGCCGCAGGCCCTGCTTCAATCATCGCGCAAACTGGGTGCTCCCACCGAGATTGCCGGCATGACGGCATCCTGTGATGCCTGGTTCTACAACAACCAGTTGAGAATCCCTTCATTGGTGTATGGACCGGGTTCCTTGAAAGTGGCGCATTCGCGCCAGGAACAGATTGATCTCAACGATGTGGCCGCCGCGGCTTGTGTATTGGTGGATTTCCTGACCGGTTATTCGGGGGTAACAGAATGAAAGCACTCGTAAAAACACAAAAAGGTGTCGGTTTCATCGAGGTTCGGGATGTCAAGGAGCCGGTTCCCGGTCCCGGTGAAGTGAAGATAAAGATTGCCGCCTGCGGTATCTGTGGTTCGGATATCCATGTGCGGCATGACAGCTTTCCCTACTGGCCGCCCGTCATTCTGGGTCATGAGTTTACGGGAACGGTCATTGAGCGGGGGGCAGACTGCAAACGGATCAAGGAGGGGGATCGGGTGGTGGCAGAACCGCACACCCGTGCCTGCGGGGTATGTCCGCTTTGCCGTACCGGGAACATCCAGATTTGTCCGGACAAACGATCTCCGGGATGGGGGATTGATGGCGGTATGGCGGAATACATCTGCTATCCTGAACGCTTGCTGCATACCATTCCCGCCGATATGACCTGGGATCAGGCTGCCGTTGTGGAACCTACTGCGAATGCCGTGACGGACCTGATTGAACGGACCGGGGTGATTCCCGGGGACCTGGTCGTGGTTCAGGGGCCCGGGCCCATCGGTTTGTTGACCGCCATGGTGGCACGGGCGGCAGGCGCCCGCGAAGTGGTGATTCTTGGAACTCCTGGTGACGAGGCGTTGCGGCTCAAGAAAGCCCGTGATTTGGGATTCCGCCAGGTTATCAACATCGGCCAACGCAACGCTGTGGAAGCCGTCATGGAACTGACCGGCGGGCTGGGTGCGGATGTCGTGGCGGAATGCAGCGGAGCCCCGAAGGCCATACCTTCAACGGTTGATCTGGTGCGGAAACGTGGCAGGATTTGTGCGATCGGCCTGACCGGCAACCGGCCCGTGGAACTTCCCTGGGACAAATTTGCATTCAAGGTGGTGGATGTCCAGTTCTGCATGTCCACCAGTTACACATCCTGGGATCGGACCATTCACCTGATTCACAGCGGTGCGGTACCAGCCCAGGAGGTTATAAGCCATCGTGCACCACTGGCACAGTGGGAATCGGTCTTTGATGCGATTGAGCGGTTGGAAGCGTTAAAAGCCCTGCTGATTCCGGCCTGAAGCCGGAGGCAAGGGAATAGGGGGATTCGTCATGGCTACATCCATCGGGTTTGGAATTCTGGGGGCGGGTTTGGTGTCGCCTTTTCATGCCAAGGCCATCCAGGCATCAAAAGGGGGAAAATTGCTGGCCATATGTGACATGGCCAAGGAACGGGCCGACAAGATGGCGGCCGAATACAAGGTCAAGGCCTATTACACGTTCAAGGAAATGCTGGCGGATCCGGCCATCCAGGTCGTGAATATTTGTCTGCCCAATCATTTGCACCGGGATGCCGTGGTTCAGGCGGCGGCCGCCAAGCGGCATGTGTTGACGGAGAAACCACCGGCCATGAGTCTTCATGATACGGACGAGATGATTACCGCCTGCAAGAAGGCCAGGGTCAAGTTCGGTTGCACGGTGCAGTGTCGGGTGAGAAAGTCCATTCAGGCCATCAAGCAGGCCATTGACAGCGGCCGGTTTGGCACGGTGTTGCATGCGGATGCCTACATGAAATGGTTCCGTTCCATTGAGTATTACCAATCGGATGCCTGGCGGATGTCACGGAAAAGCGGCGCTGGTGTGACCGTTCAGCATGCCTTTCACTACATTGATCTGTTGCAGTACCTCATTGGGCCGGCCCGGCGGGTTCAGGCGCGGATGAACAACCTGGCACATCCGGGCATCCAAATCGAGGATACGGTACTGGCATTTGTCGAGTTTGCCAATGGCGCCCAGGGTGTGGTGGAAGCCTCCACGGCCCTGTGGCCGGGAACCGATCTGCGCATTGAAATCAACGGAACCAACGGGACCGCCATTGTAACCGGTGAAAAGATCCATACTTGGAAGTTCCGTGATGAACAGCCGGGCGATGATGCCATCCGGCAGCTGGGCAGTGCATCCCAGGCAACCGCCGCCGGTGGTGCAACCGATTTCGGGTTCCTGGATCATCAGGTGGTCATTCAGGACATGATCGACGCCGTTCGGGAAGATCGGGAAGTGGTTATTCCGGTAACCGCCGTGCGGCCGACGTTGGAAATTGTGCTGGCCATGTACCAGTCCGCCGCCAAGCGGCGGGCGGTCTCCCTCCCGGTCAAGGACGATGAATCGGCCTGGGAATGGAAAGGCTGACATGCCCGCGAAAAAGCAGCCATACGGTAAAGCCGGCACCGGCATCAAGGATTGTGTGCGACGGCAGGCTTCCGCCCTCCGGGCTATCGGCCGTGCCTTGCATGCTGAACCGGAGATTGGATTCCAGGAACACCGTGCGGTACAGCGGGTGGTTGCTTTTTTACGCGAACAGGGATACCGGGTTGAACATCCCTGGGTCGGGTTGAAAACGTCCTTCCGTGCGACATTGACCGGTCGAACCCCGCGGGGTCCCTGTCTGGGCGTCCTGGCCGAATATGATGCCCTTGACGGGTTGGGGCACGCCTGTGGGCATAACCTGATCACGGTGGCGGCCTTGTCTGCTGCTGTCGGTATGGCGGGAACCCGGGCGCACTGGCGGGGCCGCTTTGAAATCATCGGGACCCCGGCTGAAGAGTTGTTTGCCGGCAAGGGGATCATGGCGGACCGGCATGCGTTTGACCATCTGGACGCTTGCTGGATGACGCATCCATCGACCTTTAACCGTCCCATTGCGGGCGCCAATGCGCTTGAGACCCTGGTGGTCCAATTTCGTGGAAAGGCCGCCCATGCGGCGGTTTGTCCCTGGGACGGCATCAATGCCTTGGATGCAGCGGTTTTATTTATCAACGCCCTCAATGCCTGGCGTCAGCATCTGCATGAAGATGCGCGTCTACACGCCGTGGTACGCGACGGTGGCAAAGCGGTGAACGTCATACCGGAACAAGCGGTTGTCGAGGTGGTGGTGCGCAGCTCCAGTGAGGCCCGGCTTGACGCCTTGTGCCGGCAGGTCAGGCGTGCAGCCCGGGGGGCTGGACTCGCGCTGGGCGCCGGCGTATCCATTCGTCCGGTCAAACCGGGATATCGTTCGTTTCGGATTAATGCTGCCTTGGAAACCGTCATGACCGAAGCCTATAACATGGCCGGAATTGTCTTTGAAACGGCGAAGGGTAATGAGACCCGCGGTTCACTGGATATGGGGAATGTCAGTCAGATCGTGCCTGCGTCGCATCCCTTTTTCGGCATTGTACCGGCCGGCCATACCGTGGCCGCTTTGCATACCCGCGATTTCATGAAACTTGCCAACACGGATTATGCCTACCAGCAGGCCATGAAAGCCGGTATCGGTATGGCCTTGGCGGCGGTCCGTTTATCAACGGATACCGGGGCCTTCCAAGCGGTGAAGCAGGAGGCTCGACGCAATCCGGGAACCGGTCGGAGGTAGGATGCCGCGTTTTTCGATCGTCATTCCAACGTGGAAAAACCTTTCCTGCTTGGATTTGGCCGTTCGGAGTCTGCGTCGGCATAGTGCGGTCGAACATGAGATCATCGTGTGTTTCAATGAAGCCGATGATGCGTGTCGTCAATGGGGTGGGGGGACGGGTGTCCAGACCCTGTATTTCGAACACAATCTCGGGGTATGCGGGGCGGTCAACCGCGGCGTTAAGCAGGCCGGCTGCGACCATGTGTGTTTTTTCAACGACGACATGGTGGCGTTACCCGGATGGGATACGGCCTTGATGCAATACCTGGGGATGGCTGATCCCCTCTGGTTGTCCGGCACCGCGATCGAGGCAGGCCGTGCCCACCCCGGTTATATCGGCGGGCAGGATTATGGTTGTGACCCGTCGCATTTCCGGGAAGCTGACCTGCTCAACGACCTTCCCCGTCTCCGACGGCCCTATAATGTGGTCAGCACCTGGACGCCCCTCCTGCTGGCGAAACGGGATTGGGATGCGGTGGGTGGATTTGACGAGGCCTACTTTCCGGGTGAAGGAAGCGATCCCGACCTTGCCTTTGCGATGTACCAGCATGGGTGCCGGCATTTTATTGGTGTCGGGACCAGTTTGGTATATCATTTCTCACGTATGACGGCATCGCGTTTTGACGCCTCGGTTTGTACGGATGCCAAAGCCTGTTTCAAACGGAAATGGGGGATGACATGGAAACGCTTTCTTCGGTCGATCCTGCATCGGGATCGGGTGATAACACCCGGCTATCCGCAAGTCGGAGGTGGCGTCTTCCGCTGGTTTTGACCTCCGCATGGTCAGGCGCGTCACTGCGCCGGGAACATGCGGCCTGGCTTATTTTTCTGGTCTCGGTTTGTGTCATGCCGTTTTCACTGGGGGCCTCCCGGATCGCTGCCATGATCAGCGCCATCCTGGTTGTGCAGTATTCATTCGATGAAGCACGGCGCATTCGTTTCCCGTTAACCGCCTGGTTGTGGGCGGCCTTCTTCCTGCTGGCTATTCCGGTGACGTATCTCGGGATCGATCCGGACACCGGGGTCCGGAAACTGGATAAACTGGCCTGGTTCTTCATCATTCCGCTGTCGGCGACCCTGGTAAATTCAGAGCGACGCCAGACCGATGTCCTGCTGGCCCTGGCAGTCGGCATGGTGGTTCTGACGCTTCGTCAATGGGTATCGGCCCCCCTGGAGGCATGGAATCTCGTGCGTACCGAGGTTGTTGAAACCTGGATGGACGGGATGATAAAAATCGGTTCCATGACACATGCCCAGCGGTTCGTGGTCGGTATCCTATTGGCGGTAGCCTGGGTGACCAGTGCCTGTACCCAAGTCCGTTCACGGAGATGGTTCATGGCACTCCTGCTGCTGTGCGGGACGGGCCTGCTCATGAGCTTCAAACGCGGATCCTGGATGTGTGCGATCATCGCGGCAGGGGCACTGTTGGTTGGGCGTGCCGGACGCAAGGGGTTCCTGTTGCTGGTCCTGGCGGTGCTGAGCCTTTGGTTTGTCCCACCGGTGCGGTCGCGTCTGGAGGGGTTGCGGGATGAATTTCAGGAGGGTCGCGGCGGCCGCATGTACATGTGGACCCAGCTTGCACCGGCCATGGCACGGGATTATCCGGAGGGGATCGGTTGGTATTCGATGTCCAGTGATTTCATGCGGGAATACGGACCGGATGTGGAGCCGAACCGGAATCACCTGCATTCCAATTTATTCCAGATTCGGGTGGAAATGGGGTGGCTCGGATTTGCCTTTTACGTTGCCTGGATGAGCAAGGCATTACTGGATGCGCTTGGATTTCTGGTGTTTGCCCGTGGTCCTGATCAGCGGGCCGCCCGGTTTATCCTGTTTGCCCTGTTCGCGCTTATGTTGAACGGACTGGTCGAATACAACTTCGGCGATGGCGAGATCGTGCTTCTCTATGGTCTGCTCATGGGGTGTGCGGCGGCGGGATTGCGTCGATCAATCGCTTTTGAAACGAATACCGGTATACCGGCCGCTGCTCCTGGATGAATTGGCGTTCAAAATCCGTTTGTTCGTCAGGGTTGGGCCGGTACGGCGGGATCTCAATGAAACGGTCGTCCGGGTGCATGGTGCCGGTAATCCAGCGGAAATAATCTTCGTGATCGGTTGCCACATGGATAATGCCTGATGCCGTCAGAATCCTGAAGAGGGCATCGACGAATGCCGGGGAGAACAGACGCCGACTATGATGCCGGCGTTTGGGCCATGGATCCGGGAAATATATGAAGCCGGTTGAAATGGTGCCGGTTGGAATCAGATAGGTTACGGTGTAATCGGCATCAGCCCGGATGAGCCGGACGTTTTGGCACCCGGTCCTGCGTAGCCGGCGATCTACCTTTCGCAGGCGTTTAAGCATCCGGTCAATACCAACCAGGCCGGTTTCGGGATGGGCTTTGGCTCGGGCTTCCAGGAACCGTCCCTTTCCACAACCGATATCCAGTTCAATGCCGGTGTACGCCGGGAACCATTCGGTTAGGGGAAACGGATTGTCACCCGGTTGCGGAAGATGAATCAGGCTGTCCGGGTCAAGATTGAAGGGATGCAATAGCGGAACCTGTCAGCGGCGAAACAACCATGCGAAAAAGCCGCCCTTACCCTTGTTGTCCATCGCTTTTTCGACGAAATCGAGAGCAAAAACGTGAAAGCGTTCAGCGCCCTGATCCAGTTTGAATTTTGCGGCGGCGGTATAGAGCCCTTCCTTGCCTGCTTCAACGAGGGTGTTGATCGTGGTGGGATCCTGGCTTCGTTTTTCCGCAAGGGATCGCAGGAGGTTGGCGAAGGACTTGGCCAGATTGTTCTTGGCTGTCCAATCGCCTTTTTTAACCGCCGCAAGGTCACGTTCCAGCGCCTTGTTCTGTGCCGCCCGACCAGATGTGTTGGAAGAAGCACCCATGTTCAGCGGAATCTTCATTAGGTTTCGTTCCCTTCGTGCAAGCCCTCGTTCAACCGATCGTCATTCCTAACACAATCTTCATGCATGGCTCAAGCTTCAACTGCCCGGAAAATGTCAGTTGATGATTTCTGCCAGGCGGCTGGCGGCTGCATCATCCGTGAGGATCCGACCGGCATCGCCGGATTGTTCCGGATCCGGTTCAGCCAGCAGGACAACGGCCATCCCGCGTGATTCACGCGGCGTTTTGAAATGCTGGTGGACGATGTCGTCGGCGCTGAGCGTCATGCGTCCCATACGGGGAGAGAGGTCGAAGCGGATGGGGCCAACCCCGTTGAGTGCGCGGTAGGTTAACTCGGTGCAGCAGAGATGTTCCGCCTCGCTGAAATCAAAGCGGAAATCATAACCTGCGCCCAGGAATGAAAACACCGTGGATAAGTAGCGGGATAACCCCTCGGCATCCAGCAGGGGACGAAAGACCACCAGACGGCAGACTTTATGTTCCAGGACCTGGCGCAGGGAATTGAAAATGACGCCTTCCCCGACGGCTTCAACAAGGTCCGGTTCGGTTCCCGGAGTCAGATCGAACCGTGCCAGGGTCTGCATGACCCGCTTAAGTTTGTTTTCATCGTAACCTGACGCATAGGTGTGGATGCCCAATCCGATGCGCTGGCCGGAGGTCCCGACGTACGTCAGGGCATGTTTGAAACGGCCGGGAATAAAGACGTTGGTCATGTAACCCTTCGAGAACATCAGCAGCACATCGCCGGGCCGCAAGGCCTTGAGTGTTTGGTCAATCTGCTCACGGGTCAGCTCGATGGGGGACGCCAGGGGGGATTTTGTCAGGATCACAATGCCGTTGCCCAAGGTGCCCGCCACCTTGAACAGCAGGTCGGCGCCGTCTTTCCGTAGGTTGTCAATCGCGGCAACAATCTTGGAATGGCGGATGCGATTTTCCATGCCCGGGAACAGGATGGAACGTGCCTGAAGCAGGCGTTCGACCTGGGCTTCCTGGTAAAGCCGGATGCGCCGGATATCGGCGACCAACGCACGGGCATCCGTGTCACGACGAGCCACCCGGGCCAGCCGGGACCGAGAATCCTCGGATTGCTCTTTAAATACCTGCCAGGCGATTTCCATGGATTCGATGTTGTCAAGGGAGGTGACCGACTGGACCATTCGATCAAAGGTTCCGGAAGGAATTTCACAGCGAGGATATCCCTCGTTCAACTTGGCGGTAAACGCCGGTTCGTCCAGGAAGGTCAGGACCATCTTGCAACCATAGTAGTTCAGGTGCAAGGCGGCGTCATACCCGATCAGGAACCCCTTGTCGGCGAGCGATGAATCGCCGACCTTGTCTCCGAAATCCGAATAAAAGGTGACGAGATCCCAGAGGGATTCCCAACAGACGACGAACCGGAACAACATCTGTTCCACCCGGTCATGCTGTTCGCTGGTGAAATGTTCAAGGGGGCGGCGTGACAGGCTGCGATGCAGGGCGGACATTTCGCTGATCAAGCTGTCCATCTCGCGGGTGAAAAGTCGCAGATATTCGAGATCCATGCGGACGCCGGGTTTGCCATAGCGGGCTTTGAGCGCCCAGTTTCCCTCCTTGCCGATGAGACTGGCATCGTTCCGGATGGTGGCCATATCCGCCGGACCGGTTTGACAGGCGGTAAGCGCCAAAAGAAGAGTCAGGAAGAGGGTGATTGCAGGGGGTCTACACGTCCTGCCGTTGAATGGGTTCATTTGGTCACCATGGTGTAGGATCCATCCCAGTCAGCAGGGGGAGGGGTCTGTACGTATGTCCGGCACCGGGCAAGGAGGTTGATGGAGGGTCCGTCCCCTGCGGTCGCGAGTGGTTCCAGCATGGCGATGGCCTCCTGCCAGTGTCGTTGACGGTATTGTGCGAAGGCCGCCTGGTAGCCGTGAAGGCGTACCAGGATCTCCGTGGAAACGCCAGCCGGACCTCCCACCAGTTCGAAGAGAGAGACGGGCGTGGCGCGGCCCTTGACGCGAACCGCGTCCACTTCGCGCCAGACAAAATCCGGTCCGGCATCCTGGGCCGTTTGGCCGCTTACCAGGACACGTGTCCCGTACACCTTGTTCACGCCTTCAATACGGGCCCCAAGATTCATGGTATCGCCCATGCCGGTGTAGTTCATGCGGGTTTCGGATCCCATGTTTCCGACAATGAGCTCGCCGGTACTGAGCCCGGTCCGCGAAAAGATTTCCGTGCGACAACCGGCATCACGGAAAGCGGGTTGAAGTTCACGGAGCCGTTCCTGCATGCGCAACACGGCCTGGCAGGCCCGTGCGGCATGGTCGGGCATGGATTGCGGTGCGCCAAAGATGGCGACTATCTCATCACCGACAAACTTGTCCAGAAATCCACCAGCGGCCAGGATAATTTCGGTCATGGCGTTCAAATAGAGGTTCATGAAGTGAACCACCTGTTCCGGGTTGAGTTGTTCGGACGTGCTGGTGAAATTCGCGACATCGGAAAACAGCACGGTTGCGTGGCGTCGTTCACCGCCAAGTCGGACCTGCCGCGGATCTGCCACCAATGTTTGAACGACGGATCGGTCCAGGTAATGTTCAAAAATCCCGCGAACGACCAATCCCTGGCGTCGTTCGTGCAGGTAATTGGAAAATATGACGCCCACCCAGGTCAGTCCGATTCCTGCGACCATCGGCAGGGGGTCAAACCAAATACGGCGCAAGGCCAGCAAGGCGACACTGAACGCCAACAGGGCGATGAGAACCCCCAGGATGCCGATCATATGCCACCACGTCCGACGATTATGAGCGGTACCCCCTCCGACCAGTAGGCATAATGCAAGGAGCAAGGCGCTGCCCGTGGCGGTTCCTGTGCGTGCAACGGCATGCCCGCAGAGAATGTTTGCGAGCATGGTGGCCTGGATATCGACTCCCGGCGTGTTGGAATTCAAGGGGGTGGCTTTCAGGTCAGAAAGTCCCGGGGCGGACGATCCCACGTAGACGATTTTACCGAGAAAGGAGAAAGGGGGGATATCCGGGGTAAGTCCGGCATCCAGTTGGGCGCTTGAGCGGAGCACGGAATACGCGGAAAAATGAGCAAATGGGGAATGGGTGCCTGGACGGTTTCCGTACCAGCCAATAATGAACCGGCCCTGTGAGGTGAGGGGGCAGGGGATGCTCCCCAACTGTAAGGAACCATCCACCCTGGCAGCGTCCGGTCGTCCCAGGAAATCCCATGCAACGGCAGTCGGGAGGGAGGGAAACCAGGCGCCGTTACACTGGATACCGAGCGGTGCGCTATGCCGGATGATGCCATCCCTGTCGGGTTGAATAAACACCGATCCGACCGTTCGTGCGTTTGCGATCAGGTCGGCGGAAGGTGAGGCCATGGACGCAAAAACAGGCAGTGAGAATCCCGAGAAAAGCGCCGGGAAGTTGGTGGGGAAGGGTTGCGTACTATGCAAAGCGGTCCATTTTTCGGCATCTGGTTCAAGTCCCTGGCGTAGCGGCATAAACGCATGATGGACCATGGCGGCTTTGTGGGTGGCATCGACAAGGGCGGCATCGGATGTTTCGCCCGCGATGTCCATTCGATCGATCTCCGGTTCGGTGAACAACATGTCAAATACGATGGCGCGGACGCCCTGTTGGTGTAGATATTCGATCATGCGGGCGTAGAAAATACGGGGCCATGGCCATCGTTGCGCCATGGTTTGATGAACCTGTTCGAGGCTGGTCTGATCGATGGTCACCACGGCAATGTTTTCCGGAGACGGCGAGAATCCCCAGTGTACGGTCCATCGAACTGCGGCATCCATCCATTTCAGGTTGAGCGGCTCCAGCCATCCCGCCAACCGGATCAACGTGATGATCGCAAAAACGCCGAGTCCGATCAGGAAACCGATAGTCGAACGGTTCAATGGATTGGCGGACTGGTGTGTCGGATCGCTCATGATTCGCAATAATCATCCTTTAAGGAACGGTTGCAGACTAATAGCAATGATCACCCACGGTTGTCGAGTTGGAAGGGAGGGGGACTGGTGGTCGGGGCGATGGGATTTGAACCCATGACCTTTTGGTCCCGAACCAAACGCGCTACCAGTCTGCGCTACGCCCCGAAGAAGATCTGAATCGCGGACCAGTCTAGCGGAAGATTCCGATGTGTCAAAACAAACCTCTTCAAAACAAACCAGTTGGGTGCATATGGGAGTTTGAGGATTTGCATGCGACGGACTAATTTTACCTCCGTTTGGAGACAGGCGACATCGCCCCGTTCCCTTACCTGACCAACTCGGATCCAGACCGGCCCGGGGTCGAGCCGGCTCCAGCGGAAAATGCACAAACTCACCGCCCAAGCACCCTCGATTTGGGCGGTTTGACACCGGTTGTCATCGTGATACACTGGCCGAAACGAGGATAAACCTGTGACTATCAGTCTTCTTGTTCTGGTGGTGGTACTGCAACTTGCCCTGGTGGCTGTCCTGGTCGCCGTCTGGAAATGTGTAAGGTCTCCCCAGGACCTGTCTCCCCGGTTGGATTCACTGGAACGAGGTCTTGAACGCGGGGAACGCCTGCTCCGCGAGGAACTCGGCCGGAACCGTGAGGAAACCGGCGTCCAGATAAGCGCCTTGCGGGAAGCATTGTCCACGCGTTTCCAAACCTTCAACGATTCCGTTATCCGGCAGATGGCAGACCAGGCGGGTGTGCAGACGGGTCGCCTGGATAAACTGACCCAGGGATTGGAACAAAAATTGGAGGCGTTGCAACAGAAGGTGGATGAAAAATTGACCCGCATCCAACAGGATAATGCGGTTCGCCTTGAGGAGATGCGCAAGACGGTTGACGAAAAGTTGCAGGGAACCCTTGAGAAACGTCTGGGTGAATCATTCCGACTGGTTACCGAGCAACTTAAACAGGTGCATGCCGGTCTGGGTGAGATGCAAACCCTGGCCAGCGGGGTTGGTGATTTGAAGAAAGTCCTGACCAACGTGAAGACACGCGGGCTTTGGGGGGAAATGCAACTCGGCGCCTTGCTGGAGCAGGTGCTGGCGCCTGAACAGTATACACAGAATTTCCGGGTGCGGCCCGATACCAATGAGGTGGTTGAATTTGCCATCCGGTTACCCGGTCGTGGCGATGGTGAGGATGTCCCTGTCTGGTTGCCGATCGATGCCAAATATCCGCGCGAGGATTATGAACGACTGATCGACGCATCGGAACGGGGTGATTCAGCCGCGGTCCAGGATGCCGCCCAGAAAATCGAGCAACGAATACGCCAGGAGGCAAAGGACATCAGTTCCAAGTATATCGTGCCGCCGCTGACGACCGATTTTGCCATCCTTTTCCTGCCGGTTGAAGGACTTTATAGCGAAGTCCTGCGACGGCCGGGACTGGTGGAGGCTTTGCAACGCCTCTACCGGGTGAACCTGGCGGGTCCCACGACACTGGCGGCGCTGCTGAACAGCCTGCAGATGGGATTCAGGACCCTGGCCATCCAGAAACGTTCCAGTGAAGTCTGGCAGTTGCTGGCGGCCGTGAAGACGGAATTCGATAAATTTGGCGGTGTGATCGAAGGGGTCCAGCGCAAACTCCAGGAAGCCAGCAATAGCATCGAGAAAAACGTACTCCAGCGGACACGTGCCATTAATCGCCGGTTGCGTTCAGTCCAGGATTTGCCGAACACCGTGTTGCCGCCTTTGATGGAAGGGACATTGGCTGAAACGGAACCAGACACAGATGTCCCTTCGGATGGATCGGCTGCCGGGGGGGATGTCTGATGGTACGCACTGCCGGGGGCTCGAATGGTGAGCGCTTGCGCTTGTCGGAGCGGGATGGTGTCCTGCCGTGGACCCGGCATTGCCTGGTTTGCGGTGAACAGAATATGCGGGGATTTCAGCAACGGTCCCGGGTCCAGGGCGGTAATACCGTTGTGTTGGACTATGTCCCACGGGAAACCGACGTGGGATGGAAGACCCTGGTTCATGGCGGTATCAGCATGATCCTGTTGGATGAGGTGATGACATGGGCTGCCATGTTGGCTTCCCGGCGTGCTTGTGTGGCGGTGGATGTGCATACGCGGCTCCGTGCACCGGTCCGGGTGGGGAAGGCGGTTCGTGCCGAGGGATGGGCCTGCCGGGTATCGGGTCGTATGTGCGAGACGGGTGGGTGCCTGCTGGATGTTGAAGGACAGGTTCTATCCGAGACAACCGGACGCTACCTGCCGATGCCGAAATCAGAATTTGCCTTGAGCCGGGATGATTTCATGACGGATGGAGACTCCCTGGATCTGGGCGACCTCATAACAGAAGGTGGATCTCATGATCATGCCTGAATGGAAATGGAAGGGGTTGGTAAGAGCGCTTCCCGCCATCATCGTGTTCGTGTCCACGGTCCATGCCGATGATTATGCGGATTGGCTGCGGCAGCAGTCCCTCCAGCGCGAACAATACCAGCAGGAAGGCCGCATTGAAATCCCGCCTGAAACGAAACCACCGATGCCTGAACGAACGGCCCCCGCCAGGGTGCGTGAACCGGTTCAGCCCGGGAAAGACCAGCCAGCCGAATCTGCAAACACCTTGCAGCCTCCTCCGGTATCACCGGCATCACCGGCGGAGGCCGTGAAACCAGATCCAGCGACAGGAACCAAGCCGGCGGAAGCCGGACCGGTGGAGACCTTGAACGAAGATCCGTTCGGCGGGGTTTCTCCGCTTTGGTTGTTTTTGCGGCGAACGATCATGAACCTGGATTCAGGACGTGATGTCGAAACGAGTAATTTTGTGGGCATATTGAACAGCGGATACGATGCCCTGTTGTTGCGTATCCATCTGATCCGTCAGGCTCGCCAGTCGATCAATATCCAGACCTATATATTCCGGGATGATGAGTGTGGACGCCTGGTCCTGTACGAACTGATGGAAGCAGCCCGCCGGGGGGTCAAAGTACGTTTGATGACGGATCATTTCAGTTCGGTTCGCAATATCCACCTGATGGCCTACCTGGCGACGGTTCATCCGAATTTCGAAGTCCGGATTTACCGGCCGATTGCGAACCGTATGGATCCGGCACCGCTCCAGGAAGTGCTGGACTACCTGACGCCCAATCGCACCAACCAGCGCATGCATAACAAGCTGTTCCTGGTGGACCAGTTCATGGGGATAACCGGTGGACGGAATTACCAGAATTGTTATTACGACTTCGGTGAAGGGATAAACTTCAAGGATCGTGATGTCCTGTTGATTGGCCCCCTCGGCCAGTCCATGGGGGATGTCTTCGAGACCTTCTGGGCCAGTGATTATGCCGTTCCCGTCCAAAAGCTCAAGGATGTGGCCAAGCGTATCAACCAGGGGCCGGTTGACCTCAAGCGTGACCGGGCAGACTGGGTAAAGCCCGGTTGGTTTGATGCGCTGACCGCCGGCGCCAGCGACAATCGACTGATTGCGGAACAATTTGCCCGCCGGTTGATTCCGGCCCAACGTGTCACCTTGCTGGCGGATAAACCGGGCAAGAACCGGAAGTTCTTTTTTTTCCATGGGAAGGGGCAGATAACCGGCCAGATCTCCCGCTTGATCCAAAAGGTGCAATCGAGCCTGATCATGCAAACTCCGTACCTGGTGCTCGATAGTGCCACGCGCCGCATGTTTCTCCGGCTCAAGCGGAAAAATCCCGCCCTGCGGGTTGTTATTTCCTCAAACAGTTTCGGGTCAACGGACAATCTGATTGCCTATTCGGCTAACTTTCGCATGCGATCCCTCTATCTTGATGAGGCAAAGATGGAGATCTATGAATTCAAGCCGCATCCGGAGGATTTGTTGAAGATTCTTCCACAGTATCCTGCGCTTGAACGCCGTTCCCATGAAGCGGGTGGGCCTCGTCCGTTTTTATGCATCCATGCCAAATCCTTTGTCATGGATGACCGCTATACGTTCATCGGTTCCTACAACCTGGATCCGCGGTCGGCGAACCTCAATACGGAAATCGGTTTGTTGATCGATGATCCCCATGTGGCGGCGATTGTCCAGGCGGACCTCTGGCGGGATGTGCATCCGGCGAACAGTTGGGCTGTGGCAAAACGTGATGTCCCCATTGCGCTCGAAATGATTAATCAGATCTTTGAAGGGGTGGCCGCCCGTTCGCCGGTGGATCTGTGGCCGTTTCGCAACACGACATGTTTTGAACTGTTGCCGGGACAGGAACCCTGTGCGCCGGACCATCCTGAATTCTATCAGCGGTATCACGAAGTCGGCAGTTATCCCGGAGCCGGCGATGAACTGAACGAGAAGGAAATCAACGTGATGATTTTCAAGACCATTGGGGGAAGCGCCACGCGGTTGTTGTAGGGTGATTATTTATGCCGTCTTGAAAAACGGCTGCAACCAGAGTGCCTGCGGTCCGTTATCGGCTTCAAACCGGATGTAGGGTTCATTTTCCGGAATCGAATAATCAAATTGCCGGCCCTGAGATTCGCGGAGTATCCGTCCGCCTGCTCCGATGAAACGACCTTGTACCGTTTCCCGTGTGGTCACCTGGATGATGTTGCCGTGGAGCTGTATCGTGTCCGCCAGGATGCCGGTGGAACCGTAACAGGCGCCCTGTTTGGCAGCGCGCACCACGGCCTCCGGTGTGATGGCATCAACGCAGACCATATTGAAGGCGTTGCTGAAATCGGCCGGTTCATGGAAATCGTCGTTGCAGTAACCCCACCAGTGGCAACCTGCCGTGAGCACCTGGTCCCATATATGCCGGTATTCCGGCCGATGTCCGGTTTCCAGCATGCGGGCAATGCCGTAATGTCCGTTGTGGATTTCAATGCCGTCCACAACGGACTTCAAAGACAGCAGGGTTTCCATGGGCCAATATTCACGCCCGGGGTGGGGGTCGGGATGGCAGATGAATCGGAGGCAATTCGTTGCGCCATCCAGGATCGTAGCGGTTGTGTCATGAAACTGGGGCGGGGGGACCCGTCCCCCCGCAATGACATAATTCGGGCCTGTACTGTGCTCATAACCTTCGAGCAGTATTTTGCCGGGGTATCTATTTTTAAACACCTCCAGGGGGGTGACATGGTTGTGGTCGGTAATGGCCAGAACATCGGTTGTCGATTCAAAATAGCGGCGAATTCCTTCAGCCAGGGGAACCGTTCCGCACAGGCTGTGTTCCGAGCTATGGGCGTGGAAGTTTGCGCGCAACCACGTGCCGTGATCAGGATAGGGATTTATATGCATGACGGGGCAATGTACCGAATGACGCATGAAATGTCACGATGGCAGCACGATGTCCGGCTGGCGGCCAAATCCCCTTATGGAAATTGTTCCGTCGTGCCATACGGATGCAATACCGAAGGCATTGTCGTCGGGGCCGGACCCGGTCACCATTGACGTCATGGTGATGTAGGGAATCCCGTCATGCACCACGGAAGTACCGGGATGGTAGTGTCCCTGAAAGACTGCCCGTATGTTGCCATGTGCGGCGAACAGGGAGCGAATCTCGTCTGCATTACGCAAGACGTGAGGATCGGGACGGTTGTTCACCGTTCGGGGTTCGATGTTTTCATGGCAGAAAACGATTACGGGACGGTTTCGGGCGGTATTCAACTCGTTGCGCAACCAGGCGAGTTCGTTGATTGCCATCCAGGCATTCGCCCAGTCCTGGTTTCCGGGAGCGAAATCCGACCCGTCGGCATTGAAGTTGCCGTCGAGAACCATGCAACGGACGGATTGAACATCGAAGGCAAAGAAGGACTGGCAAACGGGTGCCCCAATCCGTTCCAGGAAGTCCTGCTTGGTCATCCCGGAAAGGTCATGGTTTCCCAGGACGTGGGTCAAGCGCCCGTTGAAACGCGCCAGAATGGGCAGCAGGGCCTCCAAATGGCGTGCCTCGGCTCCCATGGATTCTGCTGCCGAGCGGTCGACCAAGTCACCCAGGTTGACAGTCCAATCAATTCCTTCCCGGTTTAAAATGGAAAGACAGTCCCTTATTTTTACGGGCGAACCGGCATGGTCGCGGTCCATCGTAGCGCCGGAAGCGGTGTGTGCATCGGTGAAAATGCCGAATTCAAGCAAAGGTTTCATACGGGATAAGTTTTCAGGATTTGAATGACCCATTCCGCAACTGCATGGTCAATTTCCGCAACGTTCTCCTGGAAAGCAGAAAGGACCCGGTTGCGGTCGAAAAGGCCATCCGGGACCAGGACGGGTGTCATTTTATAGGCAAATGACCCGGATTCTCCATCATCCACACCGTTATGTGCGAAGCCACCCTCCCGCATCCATGTGAGGGCATGTTCCGTACCGCACGATCGGTAGCATAATTGGAACCCGATCCGTTCCCCGTCCTTATCCCAAACGATAAGGTCCATGTGCGAGTCGGCAAACCAGCGTCGATGGGGTTCTCCGGAAATCTGCCGGGTGGTCGTGACTTCGTTCAACATGCGGATCAGGTGGTTCCCTTGAGTTGGTCGCAGGTGTTGAAGAATTCAAGGATGTTGTCCAGTGGAACTTCGGGTTCCAGGACGTGGGTGGGGGAGAGCATCAACCCGCCCTGTCGTGCGTCAAGGGTATCCGCCAGCTGATGCAGGACCTTTGCCATGTCGGCGGGGGTTCCGAACGGGAATGTGGTTTGGGTTCCGACGCATCCGTCGAATGCAAGATGTTTGCCGCAATGTTTGCGGACTGCGACGGGGTTCATGCATTCCGGTTGAACCGGGTTCAGGATGGTGATGCCGATCTCGATCAAGTCGGACAGGATGTCCCATACATTGCCGTCGGAATGGTACCAGACATGGATGTCAGGCTTGATGGCCCGTGCAGCCGCAATGACCTTGGCCCAACGGGGTTTCATCACGGATCGCCACAAGTCCGGTTGGAACATCATGGCGTTCTGGTTGGCCACGTCATCGCCTGTCATGATGCAGTCATAGCCGGCCCGTGCGGCGGCAACGGCGGTACGGATGTTGTTTTCACAGAACTTATCCAGCAGATATTCCGCCCAATCGCGCTGGGTCAGCAAGTCCATCAGGAACGGTTCATAACCGCGAACCTGCCAGGCGTTCTCGTACATGTGCCCGACAAAGATCGATGTATAATTTCCGGCGGCATGGGCCCGATTGGCCGCTTCGCGCATATGGTCGTCGAGCCACGTGGCGTTGTTGATGATGGGGTATCGTTCAAGTTCTTCAAAACGTTCGGCATTGATGAGTGGACTCAGATATTCGGTAAAATGATGGAATCCATGGGAAAGATGTCCGCATCCATTTCCATCGATGGTGAATCCATTTTGACCATGGACACGGCCGGGATGGTAGGGGGAATAGTCGGGGTATTGGAATCCCTCCGGCGGACGTAACGGGGAGCCATCCCCATTATCCATGTCAAAATACTGCCAGGGATCCTTCCCTAAACGTTGTTCCAGCGCCAGGCGAAGGCTTTCGATGAAATTGGCGCGGCGCGGGACACGATCGACCGCCTGGAAATTGGCAAATGCGAGAAAACGTTCACGTTTGGTCATTATCCATTCCTTTCAATAAATCCCCGATATCCCCGACGGGGAGATCATAGGTTACCATGGTTACGAATCAAGGCAAACGCGCGGTGTATGGAGGATTGCGCAGGTCCAGGGTCAAGGTGTTCTTATTCCTTCCGTGGCCACCGGTTGCGTGACTTGGGTGGATTCTTACATGCGTTTGGTGAAACGGCCACAAATACGCTTGATTCCCCGGCTTCATGTTCAAGGGCCCGGATCAGGGGTTCGGAAGCATCGACCTGGAAACGGCCCTCGGTGTCCATAAAAACCTTTTCACCCGTGGGATATTGCAGGCAGATCCATACCGGTATGGGGCCTGGATGCTGTGAAAGAATGTCATGCAAACGCTGAAGTCGTTCCGGTGTGAGTGAATTCACGGGCAGGTGAATACTGATTTTTTCCGTAAAATGTAGGGGGGCATCGTTCAGCGGATAGAGTTCCTCGGCGATCAGTTTCGGTTTGTCTTCTTTCTTGTCTACCGAGCCGCAGACCAGCAGGGCGGCATCGTCGGACAGCAGGGCTTTGTAGCGGTCGTAGGTGGAGGGAAACATCATGACGGTGACCGTCCCATCAAGATCCTCAAGTTCGACGATCGCCATGGGTTCTTTTTTTGCCTTGGTCACCGTGCGGCGGATGGCGGAGACGATTCCCCCCAGGCGGATCTGGTGTTGGTCATCGATGGCGGGCAATCCCTTGACGTCACTGGTCTGGTAGCGTTTAAGCAGGGCGGCGCATTGGGAAAGGGGGTGTCCGCTCAGGTAGATACCCAATAATTCCCGTTCCCCGGCCAGTACCTGGCTGGGATGCCAGGGTGGTACGTCGGGCAGGCGTTCCGGTGCATCCTGGGAGGTTCCCGTATCCAGCAGGTCAAAGAGCTGGCCTTGTCCGACGGCCTTGTCACGTTGTGCGGCAGATGCCTGGCCGAGGGCATAATCAATGGCATTGAACAACTGGGCGCGATGCGGGTTGATCGTATCAAAACCACCTGACCGGATCAGGCTTTCCAAGACCTTCTTGTTGACGGTTTGTCCGTCGAGACGGGAACAGAAATCCATCAGTCCCCGGAACGGTCCGTTCGTCTCCCGTTCCCGAACAATGGCCTCGGCAGCGCCTTCTCCGATGTTCTTAATGCCGGCTAGACCGAACCGGATGGTGTTCTGGTGTGGCAGGAATCGCACGACACTGTGATTCACGTCGGGGGGGAGTACCTGAAGCCCCATGGTGCTTGATTCCGCGACGAAGACCGGCAGTTTGTCGGCGTTGCCGATTTCACTGGAGATCGTTGCAGCCATGAATTCGGACGGGTAGTTGGCCTTCAGGTAGGCGGTTTGATAGGCGACAATGGCATACCCGGCACTGTGCGATTTGTTGAATCCATAACCCGCGAACTTGGCAATGTTCTCGAAAATATGATCCGCCTGGTCGGCTGGAATGCCCTTCTTTTTGCATCCGCCGACAAACTTGGCACGTTGTTTCTCCATGACTTCGGGTCGTTTTTTACCCATGGCCTTGCGCAGGATGTCGGCTTCGCCCATGGTATATCCCGCCAGGACATTCGCCGCCCGCATGACATCCTCCTGGTACAACATGATGCCGTAGGTTTCACCAAGAATGGCTTCGAGCTGGGGATGATCGTATTCGATGCGCATTTTCCCCGACTTACGCTTGACGTAATCGTCCAGCATGGCCATGGGACCCGGGCGATACAGTGCGATCATGGCGATCAGGTCTTCGATGCGGCTGATGCCGACGCGTCGAAGCAAATCACGCATGCCTGAACTTTCCAGCTGAAACACGCCAACCGTATCGCCCCGGCTGAGCAGATCATAGGCGGCTTTATCGTCCAGCGGCAGGTTGGCAAGGTCCACCTCGACCTGGTGGTTGCGCTTGATAAGCTCCACCGCTTCCTGGATGACCGTCAGGGTTCTTAACCCAAGGAAATCCATCTTGAGAAGACCGATTTTGCCGATCGGCTCCATCGCATACTGGGTGATGACCTGCTGTTGTTTATCCCGGGCAAGCGGGATGATATCGATCAAGGCGCTTTCGCCGATGACAACACCGGCGGCATGCGTACCAGGGTTCCGATAGAGTCCTTCCAGAACAAAGCCATAATCCAGAATGCGTTTACAATCGGGATCCTGGTGATAACATTTTTTAAAATCGTCGTTCTGGGCGAGGGCATCCTTGAGGGCAATCTTGGGGTCATCGGGCACCATCTTGGCCAGTTGATCACACTTGGCGAAGGGTATTTCAAGTGCGCGCCCGACATCCCGGATGACGGTTTTCGCGCCCAGCGAACCAAAGGTGATGATCTGGGCCACGTTTTCCCGGCCGTATTTGTTTTTGACGTATTCGATGACTTCTTCCCGGCGAGCCTGGCAGAAGTCGATATCGAAGTCCGGAGGTGAAATGCGTTCGACATTGAGAAATCGCTCAAAAATGAGGCCGTAGCGGAGCGGGTCAATCGCGGTAATGCCCAGTGCATAGGCCACGATACTGCCGCCACCGGACCCGCGCCCAGGTCCAACCGGGATCTTGTGGTCGTGTGCGAAATGAACGAAATCCCATACCACGAGAAAGTAATTGACGAATCCGGTCTTCTGGATGACTCCGAATTCATTCTCGAACCGGTCGATAATTTCTTTTTCCCTGGCCGTGGCCGGATGCAGCGGATTCTGTATGCCGTAGCGCTGTCGAAGACCTGCATGGCCCAGTTCGAGCAGATAGGAATCCTGGGTCTTTCCCTCCGGGACATGATATTTCGGGAAATGGTAGGCGCCGAAATCCAATTCCACGTTGCAACGTTCGGCAATTTCCGCCGTCCGCTCAACCGATCCGGGATAATCCCGGAATAGTTGCTGCATTTCAGCGTAAGATTTCAGGTAGAATTCATGCGTCTTGTAGCGCATCCTGCGCGGGTTGCTCATGACCGTCTGGGTTTGCATGCACAGCAGGACTTCATGGGCTTCGGCATCTTCCTTGCGCAGGTAATGGACATCGTTCGTGGCGACCAAGGGGATGCCGGTCCGGCGTGTCAGTTCAAGCATGTGCTGGTTTGCGGCCCGTTGTTCCTGAAGCCCGTGATCCTGAAGTTCGACGAAAAAGCGGTCCTTGCCGAATATTTCACCATACTCGGCAGCCAGGCGAACACCGGCTTCCAAGTCATTGACGGCCAGTTTACCGGCCACTTCACCCTTGAGGCAGGCGGATAAGCCGATCAGACCGGCATGGTACTTGTTGAGCAGTTCCCGATCGATACGGGGCTTGTAATAGAAGCCTTCGAGATGCGCCATGGAAACCAGGCGCACCAGGTTGAAATAACCGTTGATATCCTCGGCAAGCAACACCAGGTGATGGGTGGCACCCTGTTCTTCGCCTCCTTTGCGATCGAACCGGCTGCCCTCGGTGATATACACCTCGCACCCGATAATCGGCTTGATGCCGGCTTCATGTGCCGTTTCATAGAAATCGATGACGCCATACATGACGCCATGGTCCGTGATGGCAACCGCCGGCATATTGGCGGCTGCGACGGCTTCGATGAGCGGCTTGATCCGGCAGGCTCCATCCAGGAGGCTGTAACTGGTATGTACGTGCAAGTGGACAAAAGGGTGGGTGGGCTTCATGGACGGTCCCCGATCAGCCGGCCCTGAAAAGCCTTGTGGCTCAAGCATGCACGGATGTGTTGGTTGGTCGGCATCTGTTCCTCGAAAATCAATGGTCGGACTATAGCAGGAGATAACGCCTATGGCCATTCAGGATTCAAAATAAACCGAAACATCCCGGTACTCACCCATTTCATCGTCTGTATGAGGATTGATTACCAAGGTCAACGTGATATCGTCGGATGGTTGGAAGCGGACAGCTCCCGTTCATCTCTACAGGGATCTAATTGAACTGGTTCAGGCCGACAGGATTATGAATGCTATGCAAATGCACTCGCTCAAACACGCGGATGGCAAGACTTGTAACCATGAACTCGACAACATCGATCGTATCTGGTCGGGTCCGGTAAGGGGAATTGCGCAAACCCGCCTGTTTCGCCGTACCTTTACGATTCGCTGTGTGAAGGATTTGAAACAGGCCGGTATCGCCCTGTTTGCCGATTCCCTCTATCATCTCTGGATCAATGGACATTACCTTGGCAGGGGACCGTCTTTTTTCCATCCGCACCGACGTCCGGTTCAACGGTATGACATCCGTCCGTATCTGCGAACGGGTCGTAATGTGGCTGCCGTCCTGGTACATGCGCATGGGATCGCCTTGCATAACTATGTGCCATCCGGATGTCCCGGACTGGTGGCCCGGATTGATCTTTCGCTGACCGGAAATCGCACGGTGACCCTTCCGTCCGATGCATCCTGGCGTGTAAACAGCCAGACCGGATGGAGTGCCGACGCGCCCCGCCGGAGTTGGGCGATCGGTCACATTGAACATTTTCATGCGGATCTGCATCCGTTTGATTGGCAATCGGTTGGCTATGATGACGGTGGATGGTCCATGGTTTCCGTCTTACCAGCCTTTGGCAAGCAGCCGGGTGGCATCTACCTGGACGATCGTCTTCCCCGGCTTACGTATTGTTTCCAGCCTGCGGTTCGACGGCTTCGGGCCTGTAGCGTTAGCGGGAGCAACCGGCCGTATACCCTGGATCGTCAGCAACCGTGCCATGTGATCGGCAAGGGGTTGATGGAGGAATCCTGGGGGCGGGTGACGTATGCGCGCATCGGCCGGTTGAATGCCCGAACGGGAGGATTTCGCATGACCCGGATGCGGGCTGCCGAGGGGGTGGCGGTGGTGTTGGACCTTGGTGCGGAATACACGGGGAGCGTTCAATTTCGTATGCGATCCGACACGGGTGGAACCATCGATATCGGATGGGCGGAACGGATGGAGGGGAAGCGGCCGGAAGTACTGCGCAAGGGTAATTCTTATGTGGATTGTTTTGAGGCACGCCGTGGCGTTAACGCGTGGTTCCCGATCGCTTTCTCTGCCGGGCGATATCTGTTGCTCATATTCCGCGGGTTTGAGGGGACCGTTGAACTGACAAGGTTGGGAATGCTGGCCTCGGAGCCGGATCTCGATTGGTCGGGACGGTTTAACTGTTCCGATGCCCGCTTGAATGCCGTATGGGCCCTTTGTGAACGTACGGTGCGGATGGGAACCCAGGAAGGTTTGATGGATTGTCCCACACGGGAACAAGCCCCCTATGTGGGGGATGGTAATCCGGTTGCCCGCTGGATCGGACGCCTGACCGGCGATTATTCATACTGGAAGCACTTGATCCGTGAAACCTTTGCCGTGCAGTCCCCGGATGGCATGATCAAGACAACGACTTTTTCAGGACTTCCCAATGTCCTGCTTGACTATGCCTTGCTGGCGGTATGGTGGGTCGATGACTACGTGCAGGAAACCGGTGACATACAAACACTCCGTGACGTTCTGCCTGCCTGCCGTCGTCTACTTCGCTGGTATGAGCGTCATTGTGATGACCGGGGACTGTTTTCCTTCGACTGGGAACACCGGGGGACGGGTGGGGTGGTTCCGGCATCGAATCACCGGCATGGCCCTTCAACCGGATGGGTGCGTGATCCGTCGTCAGCAGCGGCTACCCTGCGCAACCCCCTGGTGAATGTCTTTATCGATCATCCCGGGTTGGGCTGGCACAACGCTGATGAGCCGGGGATTGATCGCCGGGGTGTCAATTCCGCCATGAATGCCCTGTTGGCCATGACCCTGCATGCCATGGCGGATATGCTTGCAACCTGCGGGGAATCCGGTGGGCATCGTTACCGGCAACACGCGGCACGACTTGGCCTTCAATGCAGGATCTTCTGGAACCGTAGAAAACAGGTTTATTCGGATGGGATCCGGAAGGGACGTCCGTTGCGACAGGTCAGTCAACAGACCAATGTCTGGAATGTCATGGCCGGTGTCGGTGGATTGGAACTTCGACGGGGACTCATGGACCGGATCGTCAATTCGGCCGATGCAACGATGGCTCGCTGTGGTCCCTATTTCGGGTTGTATGTGTTGCCGATGTTGGCGCACGTTGATCTGCATGCGACCGCCTTGGACTATCTGCGATCCCGTTGGGGGAACATGCTCGATCATGGCGCCACAACGACCTGGGAAACCTTTGCCGGTGATCATCTTGATTCGTATTGTCATCCCTGGTCGGCAGCTCCGGTGGATTATCTGCCGCGCCATGTAGCGGGAATCGGAGCCTTGGCGGCCGATTCCCGTCAGGTATGGATCCGGCCCCGGTTGGATCTGTTAACGTCATGTTCGACCCGGGTGATGACCGTGCAAGGCCCGATCACCCTGGCTTGGCGACGAACCCCGGGCGGCTACCGGCTTTCGGGCTTGGTGCCGGTGGGGGTACGTGCACGGATTATCCTTCCGGATGGCGAACCGTTTGAGAGGAAAGGTCGTTGGCAAATGCTTGTGCCGCTCAAATCCGGCCGCCCTTGAGGGTAACACGGTCGTCCGGATCAAGATGAACCCCGGATAACTTGCCATCCGAAAAAAGGATGATACAATCAGCAAATTTAAACATGCGTACCATGCACATCGAATTCAGCACACGAGGCAGGTGACAATATGAAATTCCTGGACGCCTTTTGCGGGATCGGTCCCTGGATGCACCGGGACCGTTTATTGCCGTACCAACCGCATGAGATCCTTGGACTCCTGGATCATTTCGGCATTGATCAGGCATTGGTACATAGTAATTTTTCCGCGGACGGTGGGAATGCAGAATGGGGAAACGAACGCTTAATCGACGCCTGCAACCAATCCGGAGGTCGATTCCTACCGTGCCTGAGCCTTCGCCCGAACCCGCATCGGGACGAATGCACCATGGATGGATACCTTGACCTGATGCGATCCTGCGGGAGCCGGAGCCTTTGGCTGGTCCCTTCGAATCTTGCGCTTTGGCCATGGTTCTTTGAGGACGTGGCCAACGCCTGTATCCGGCATCGCATTCCGGTCTTTTTCCACCGGGATATGACGAACCCCGAACAACTCCACCAATTCTGCCAGGCATTCCCCGGCTTGCGCATCGTTCTGGTCGGGGTGGGGTATGGCGATGACTGGTGGTTGTATCCCTTGTTGCGCCGTTTTGAGAATCTGCATGTCTGCCTGGGACATTTTTACATACCCTCTCATGGCCCCATGCGGTTTTTGGATCATTTTAAAGCCAATCGCCTGATATTTGGTTCCGGTCTGCCACATTTCTCGCCTGGAGGAATGGTTGCCCATCTGATGTATGCGGACATTTCCGGCGCGGATCGTGCCCTGATCGCAGGGAACACCATGGAACATTTATTGAACGAGGTGACGTTATGACGCGTCCGTTAATCGAATATGGTCGCCAGGGGATACCGGTGGATTTTCCGGTGTTTGACATGCATATGCATGTCGGATCGTTTGGAACGTCCAAAAGCCCGGACTTGTCAGTTCAAGTTGCCGAGATGGAACGTATCGGGATTCAATGGGCTGCGATAAGCGCCGTTGAAGGCCTGTATGGCGACATTCCTGGCGGCAACGATCTGGTGGCGGATGCCATGCGCCGTTATCCCAACCGCCTGATTGGCTACTGCCATGTCAGCGCCCAGTATCCGGATTTGATCGCACGGGAACTGGAACGATGTTTTTCCATCCCAGGATTCAAGGGGATCAAGGTCTACCAGACGGGTACGGATTATGATCATCCCCTGTATGATCCGGTATGGGAGTTTGCGCGTTCCCGCTGTCTGCCGGTCCTGGCCCACACCTGGGGCGGGAACTTGACCGGATTTGACCGGGCGGCTGCCCGTTTTCCGGACGTTGTGTTCATGGCGGCGCATTCGGGGAGTGGATTTGTTTATCAACCCTATATTGATGCCGCCAAGAAGACACTCAACCTTTACCTGGATCTGACCTATTCACGTGAACATACCAACATGATTGAACAGTTCGTGACCGAAATTGGTGCGGACCGGATTGTCTGGGGATCGGATGTGCCCACTTTTTCCATGTCGCAACAGCTTGGAAAAATTCTCTTTGCGCGGATATCCGATGATGACAAGCATCAGATTCTTTACCGGAATGCCGCCCGTTTGTTTCACGTGAAGGTTGGTTGATCATTCATGCCGCGTGAACTGTGGTGGGGCGGGTTGTCGATTCTTGCAGGGATTTGTTTTTCCCTCATGACGCTCGCCTACGAGGCAGGCCGCATGCGTCGGGTTGCACCCCCCCTGATTATTTTCAGTGTCGGAATCGTCGGAATGCTCGTCTTTGGATGTCGATGGGTGATGACAAGTCACGGCGCGCCGGCTTTTTCGAAGTGGGTTTTCCTGGGAGGGGTATTGGCCGGGCTGGCCCAGGGAGGGGCCGTGCAATTGATCGGGCCTGCCCGGCAACGGGGGCCCTTCACGCCGATCAACGCGGCACTCAATCTCATGTTTGTCCCCACCGCGTTGTATGCGGTGTTGTTTTTGCGACAACCATTGAATGGGTTGACCATGACGGGACTTTGCCTTGCTGCGGTCTGCGTGGTGGCCGGCAGTCAAACGACGCAGCAGCCGCCTACCACCGGGGCACTGCCTGACCACAAGACGCGTTGGAAAGCGTTGCAAGCCCGCCTTGAATATCTCGGGATACTTTGCCTGTTGATCGGAGCTGTGGGGGTGTCCGGCATCATCATGCAGGACCTGTCGGCCCGTCTGCTGGAACCTGGAATCACCTGGTTCGATCGTTTCCATGATTGTTTTTATTTTGCCCTGTACGGCGGGTTGATCATCCCCTGTGTCGGACCCTTTGTTCGTTTTATGAGGGCGGGTGTGTCGTTTGGTGATTTTGCATGGCTGGGGTTGTTGGCCGGGTTCGGGTCAACAGCGGGTTTCTTCCTGCTGGTATATGCCGCACGCTTGCCGGCCGGCATTGGTTTCGCCTCTGCCTGTGTCAGCACGATCCTAAGTGGTGCGGTGATATGCGCCCTACTGTTCGGGGAACCCCGGAACCGTGCCTGGTATGTAAGCGCGACCTGTGCCGTATTGGCGGTTCTGTGCTTCAACCTGCGTTTATAGGTTGTTGCGGGATCGAAGCAACCGGTTACCAGTAAATATACTTCTGGAAACGGGATCGGTCCGTGGGGGGTAACTGGGAAATATCCGGAATCACGTACCGGTTGTCAAAGGCGTCCAGCAGGACCTTCCCGGTCTCTCCGTAATCCTCGGCACGATCGTGTCGCCACGGCATGACAAACGACTCGATGCCGCGCTGGGTTTCGACTTCCAGAAAAAGCAGGCCGAATTCGTCGGAAATTTCAATGACGCGCTGGATGACCTGTTCGTAGTATTGGGAACGCAGGCTCTGTTTGACCAATATCTGTTGGTCGGCCGGGAATTGTGCCAGAGTCTCAATCACTCCGATTTCCTTGTCCTTGTCGTCAATGTCGGTGTAGTGGAGGGATATGAACTGATCGGGGTGTCGGATGGGGAAAAGGCGTTGTGCATAGACCGCCCGGTAGAGGGTGTCGCCCTTCACCATGCAGTGGAGGAGGGAAAAGGTTCCTTCGAATATCGACGTGGTCTCCGGTAAGAGCAACCGGATACCCTTGTCATATACCCGCGGTATGGAGGCAGGGGGTGTGGGAGTGGCCTCGGTCATGGCTACATCTCCAGTCGGGTTAATTCGGTCTGGATGCGGACCAGTTTCCGGTAGATGCCGTTATTGATCAGCATTAATTCCTCGTGGGTTCCCTGTTCGGCGATACGCCCCTCATCGAGGACGAGAATCCGATCCGAGTTCTTGAGGGTCGAGAGGCGATGGGCAATGGCGATGGTGGTGCGGCCTTTGGTGAGATCCGACAAGGCTCTCTGGATTTCCTGTTCGGATTCGGTGTCTACGGAACTGGTTGCCTCGTCCAGGATCAGGATGCGTGGTTCGCAGAGGAGGGCGCGTGCGATGCTGACCCGCTGGCGTTCGCCGCCGGACAAACCGGCGCCGTATTCGCCGAGTTTTGCATCATAGCCGCCCGCCCGCCGGCTGATGAAATCGTGGGCATTGGCGGCTTTGGCCGCATCGATGATATTGAGTGGGGGAGATCCAGGCCGGCCGTATGCGATGTTTTCGGCAATGGAACCGCGAAACAGAAACGGTTCCTGCAGAACCAGGCCGATTTGACCGCGTAGATCGTCCGGGTTGACTTTCCGGACATCCACGCCGTCAATGGAAATCGTTCCACGCTGGGTGTCGTAGAACCGGCAAAGCAGGTTTACCAACGTGGTTTTCCCCGAACCGCTTTTCCCTACAATGCCGATGAATTGGCCGGGTTCAATGGTAAAACTGATGCCTTTAAGGATGGGGGTGTAAGGATCATATCCAAACACGACATTCTTAAATTCAATCCGGCCCTGGATTGACGGAAGGTGGATCTGGTCGGTGGCGGTTGGGAGAACGGCGGAAGAGTCAAGGATCTCGAAAACCCGTTGTGCGGAGGAAATGAAACCGGTTACCCAGTTGGAAAACATGCTGAGTGATGAGATGGGGGCGTAAAACATGCCCAGGTAACCGAAGAAGGCCATCAAGGTGCCCAGGGTCATCTTGTCGCCGAGCACCTGGTTACCGCCCGAATACCACACAATCAGGCCGCCAAGCCCGAAGACAAAGCCCATGATCGGGTTGAATGTCGCGTGTCCGGATTCGAGTTTGCGGCGTGAACTCCTCGAGTGTTCGGCGCAACCGCTGAACCGTTTTTCCTCGCGGGCCTCCTGCCCAAAGGATTTGACCAGTCGGATTCCGGAAAGAAGGCCGGAGAGCAGTTGCGCCATTTTGCTTTGGCTTTCCCAGAACATGTAGTACCGCGGATAGATATGTTTCCAGAAGAAAATGGTGCCGATGACGACGAAAGGAATGGGTAGGAGGACCAGGAGCGCCAGGTGCCAGTTCATCAGGAACAGAACGGTTCCTATACCGAGCACCAGCATGAGGTTCAGGAGAAATCCCTGGGCGACCTGGCTGACGAAACTCTGGAAATAATCAACATCGTATAAAACCCGGCTCATCAGGGACCCGACCGAATGCCGGTTATAGTATTCAACACTCAAGTTCATCAGCTTATGTTGCAGCATTTCCCGCAGTTCACGGGTAATACGGGTCCCTACCGTACTGCTGGTCCGCCCGATGACGATATTGAGCAGACAGCGACTGCCGGATGCAATGATCAGTCCCAGGAGGATCATCGGCAGCCAATGCAGGTTGGTTTTGGGTGTGATCACCTTGTCGACGAGAACCCGGGTCAATTGGGGTGGAATCAGGTCGAGCAGGACGCCGGCAATCATGGTTGCCAGCAACAAAAGAATGGCTCCCCCGTAGGGGCGCATGAGGCCGAGCGATCGGGCAAAAACCCCGCGGTGTCCGCTGCAACGCGGACAGGGTGATTCTTTGCCCGCCAGGGGAAGTCCACAGTGATCACAGGTCCGGTCGCTTTTGCGGGTTAACGCATCGTCCTGCAAGGGTTCATGCTTGACCAGCCGTTCAATTTGACCGGCCGCACGACTGAAGGATTCCCGGCGGGCATTGCTATATCGGACGACGTTGACGTATAGGTTGTCAACCTGCACTTGAAGAAAGGCGCTTCCAACGGTCTGGAAACATCTTACTTTACCGATATGCGTAAATTCAAACGGTCCGGATAGTGGTTTGCCGTCGGTGGCGTCGGCGGAAAGTGTCAGGACCGTCGTGTGGGTAACCACCAGCCACACATCCCGAATGGATCCATCCAAAGCCAAGTCACTCGGAACACAGAACAGGCAGTTGTCCGCTGTTATTCCCAAGGCCTTGGCCTGGGATTCCAAACCGGCCGGAATCGTATGCGGCCGGATACTGGTAGGACTTACGCCCCTGTGTGACAATTTCATAGCATCAGGCACCGCAAGAACCACCAGCACCCGCACCATCAACCTTTCGGCGCGTACCATAGTGATGCCGCGTTTTGCGTCAAGTGTATTCAGTAAAAATCATCCGGGAGAAATGGAGACCATGGATCCCTTAACATGCCCTTGAGTTTCCTGTGACTTTGACTATATAATCGGCGGCTATGGTAGGGTGGTTCAAAAACAGGGTTTGAAGCATGTCAGAATCAAGCGTAGATGGAACTGCCGGTGAAAGCCGGGCCCGCTTAAAAGATGCGGAAGGGTTGGTTCGTGCCCTGGGGTTGATATTTAGCAATACCTACCTGTATGGCCCTAAACACGGGGTCACATTAAAGGCTCTGGATGATGGCTACCAACGGACCCAATCCGCCATGCGTGAGACCCTGGAGATCCAATTCAACATCACGGATGAGGGGGTGGTCGTCAATGGTGAATCCATTGAACTGAAGAACCCCCTGGCCCGTACCTTTGCCACCCACCTGATTGACCTGGAAGTGCCCAATTTTGTCATTGAACGAGGCCTTTCCCGTGAGGCTTATAACCAGTTGATGGAAGTGTTGAATGCCAAGCCTGAAGAACTGAGAGCCTTGGGCGGGTTTTCCAAGTTTATTGCCGATGCCGGTATCGGCGGGGTTCGTTCCCGACGTGTCACCATGCAACAAGTCGATGAGGATGAGACGGTCGTCGATCGTCAGGCGGTGGAGAATGCCTTTGCGGCGGGCATGGTGGAGGCTGGTGGTGGTGGGAATGATGGAGGGGGGAAGGGCGAAAGTGATTTGGCGAACGATTCCGCCAAAGGGGTTGAGACTATCCTGGCATTCTTGAAAGGTGAATTGGATGCTTCGGATCCCGCCCTGCAGTCCGGTTTGGAAGCGGTGCCGGATGCCAAGCGACTGGGGGAGCTGATTCTCCGCGCTGCGGAAGTTCGCCAGATGGCCCAGACTTCGGGTGGGGAAAATTTTTCCGATATTATCATTGGATGCCTGCGGCGGGTTCATGAAGGGTTAAGCAAACAACCCGGGGCCAAGACCCAAAAAGGGCGCAAAGCCATATCCAAAAGCCTGATGCTGATGGAGCGGGAAGTTCTTGATAAACTACGGAACATGGCGGGGACTACCTCGGAAGCGGAGCAGAAAGTTCATGATGTTGTCGAAGAACTGGTGGATGAACTGGCCATCGATTCCTTGACAACCGAATACCTTAAACGGCGTGAAGCGGTGGAAAGCAGTGAAAGCCGTATTCTCCGGTACCTGAAAAAGAAAGGGGGGGATCAACCCGAGGACTCGGAGATCAGGGAACGTCTGATGGAAGGCGGCTTGTCGGATACGGAGTGGAAGGAACTTTTGATCCGAAGCAAACCCGATGCATCAAATGCTCCTGCATCCGGAGCCGGTGCCGGACCCTCAATGGGCGGGGGCGGTGACGTTGCCGCCCTGGGCAATCTTGCCAACCTGCTGGTCGAATTGGAGAAGCGGGTTCAGACCATTGCCTCGGATGAAAAAGGGCAGGTGGCCGAACTGGCCAAGACCTTGGGGCAATCGGTTTCTGAAACGGCGACTGCAACCGAAGAAAAGCTGGCAACGCTGGGCAACGCCATCCGGCAGGATCAGGATACGGTTGATAAAATCGAGCAACAGGCCATTGATGCCGGAGCCGGGTTGCATATTCCCCGTCGCCGACTCTTCGCCATGTTGGCGGAAATTGCACAGGAATTGTGCCAGCCGTTGTCGGTTGTGAATTGCGCGGTCCAGATCATACACGCACAAAACATCGGTAAACTCGATGCCGACCAGTTGTCCCTGGTGGAACTGGCGCTGAAAAGCGGTGAGCGATTGCAAGTTCTGGTCGACAACTTGAAAACCATTTGCGGCATGCCGGACAACATGACACCCGATGCGGGTATTCAGGAAACCCTTTACGGGACGGGTTCCAAAGCGGGCGGGTTGTCAACATGACACCGGAATCGGATACATTCGGAAATGATGACTTCTCCAGAACCCAGCGTATCGATATCCATCCGGATTTTCTGGGCCAGTCGTTGGAGCGTAAGAAACGGCAAACCCATATCTTCCCGAAAGACGGGAACCAGCTTTCAGCTGCCCTTGCCTCCGGGATGGACACCGCGTTTTCTGGTGATTTCACGCGATTATTCCAGTGTCTGTATGATGCGGTCATTATGACCGATTATCGGGGACGCATACGCCTGTTTAATCGACGCGCCCAGGATTTCTTTCTCTGTGCCGGGAATGAACTGGAGGGGACGAGTGTCATCGATTTGATGTCGGGTGCCGACGACAGCATCCTGGAAGCCGTACTGGCCAATCTCGAGGATCATCGATTCACGTTGATCGAAGCGGTCTGCGTGCGACAGGACAAGTCCACCTTTCATTCGGAGATTGCCGTCAATAAATTCCAATTATCCGGTGATCTTCTGCTGGTGTTTTTTGTGCGGGATATTACCGTGCGAAAGCGCGCCCAGGAGGCTTTGGAGCAGGCTGTCAAGCGCCTTGAAGAACATGACCGGTCACGGTCGCAGTTTGTGTCCAATGTCTCGCATGAATTAAGAACGCCGCTAACGTCCATGATCTATGCCGTGCATAATTTATTGCGTGGTGTGGTCGGGCCGCTTCCTGACCGGGTCCGCCATTATATGGAAATGCTGGAAGGGGATTCACGTCGCCTGCTGGCAACGGTCAATGATATCCTGGACCTGCGGAAAATTGAAACAAACACGCTCACCCTTTCGCGTTCCAAAACCCCCCTGGTCCGTTTGGTTCGTCGTGCCTGTAATTCGCTTCGGGTACTTGCCGAACAAAAGGGTTTGGAATTTACCATCGAATCCGGTTCGGATGCCGGGGGATGGTTTGTAAATTGTGACCCGCTCAAAATGGAACGTGTCATACTCAATGTGGTTGGCAATGCCATAAAGTTCACTCCGCAGGGTAGCGGGCAGGTTGCGGTGCGGATCCAGCATTACCCAAATTGGGCGGGACATGTTCTGATAACGGTCCAGGATACCGGGATTGGGATACCTCCCGAAGCTGTTGACAAGGTCATGGATCGTTACTTCACGGTGGGTGAGCAACCTTCCGGATCCGGCCTGGGGCTGGCTATTTCGAAGGAAATCGTTCAACTGCACGGCGGAACCATTGAAATACAAAGCCCAGCCCCTGAATTGGATCACGGGACCATTGTATACATCAGCATGTCCCTGGTGGAATCTCCCGCCGTACTGGTTGTTGAAGATGAAACGGGTGTACGGGAGATTCTGGAAGCGCAATTGACCGGTCAGGGGTATCGGACCCAACCGGCCAGTACGGGTTTGGAGGCATTAGCCTGCCTGGAACGCGCCCGACCTGACGCCGTTATCCTGGATCTGGGATTGCCTGAAATGGACGGAACAGAAGTGATTCTGAAAATGAAAAGCGACAAGCGTTTCATGCGTATACCGATCATTGTGGTTACGGCCGGGAACGTCGGGAAGGCCCGCGCCCATATCCTCAACAGTTTCTCCATTCCGGCCTTGAGCAAGCCCTGGCAGGAATCCGCCTTGTTCGATAAACTGGAAGGTGCTTTTCTCGGTATGGCGACCTTGGTATGAACCCTGACAGCGGTTGAATATCGATCGTTTTTGGGATAAACGTTAAGCGATGAGGTGAAAGCATGGAAATGGAAAATAAACCCAAGCGTAAGATTCTTCTGGTGGATGATGATACCAGTCTGTTGGTGACCTTGAGCGATTTTCTGCGGTTTGAAGGATACGAGGTTACGACGGCAGACAGTGGTGAGCAGGGGTTAAAGAAACTGGCGCGATTTACGCCGGATCTCATTATCCTCGACATGAGCATGCCCGGCATGGGGGGGGTTGGGTTTCTCAAGGCAGTATCCAATGTTGATGGTAAGCCCAAGTATCCGATTTTGGTCTTAACGGCACGGGCAAATATGGCGGAATTTTTTGCCAATGTGGATGTTGAAGGTTTTATTGCCAAGCCATGCGATCCCAATGATCTCTTGATGGAGGTGGGAAGGATCATTTTCCTGCGCAGCGGAGCAGACGATGAGCCGTCGCCGGGTGCACGGGTAACCCGACGGAAAGTGCTCATCGGGGAAGATGACCGTGCGGTAAGCGAACAGCTTGCCACGGTTCTGGTATCCGAAGGGTATGTCGTGGAAAGGGTTTACAGTGGTCCTGAGGTCCTGGAAAAATCCATTGTGATGCGCCCGGATATCATTGTCCTGAAACTTGTGCTGGTCAACATGAATGGTGATGCCGTGGCTCAGGTTTTGAAGGAGATGCCAAACACCAAAACCATTCCAATCGTTTTATACGATGACAGCAATGTGCAGGTTGCCAGTACGAAATTTACGGATTCCGGAACCGGGATACGTAAATTTATCCGTGGCAACAGTGCGATTGCGGTGTTGGAGGCAGTACGCACCGTTTTGAATGATTAGGATGAGATCACTATGCGTTGTCCAAAATGCGGAAATCTCGAAGACAAGGTTATCGACAGTCGTTCAGCCCGAAACGGTGCAGTCATCCGCCGCCGGCGAAGTTGCATGCTGTGCGGCCAGCGTTTCACCACCTATGAAGAAGTGGTGAAGGCCAAGTTGAGGGTCGTGAAACGTGACGGCCGGCATGAGGCCCTGGATGCCCACAAGCTGGCAAACGGCCTGCACCGTGCCTGCGAAAAACGGCCCATCAGTGCCGAACAAATCGAAAAGATTGTTGACAGTATTATCGAGGAGTTGGAAAGCGAATACGAACGTGAAGTCTCCAGTGAAGCTATCGGGCGGAAGGTTATGGAACGATTGGAGAAACTCGACGAAGTAGCGTTTGTACGTTTCGCGTCCGTGTATCGTCGGTTCCGGGATGTCAACCAGTTCCTTAACGCTATCGAGGGACTGGTGGGGAAGGATGCTCCGGAAGCATGATATTGGACCCGGGGATCACCGTCGCCACCCGTCAGAGTCGTCTGGTGGCGCATTTGTCACATATCATCGAGTCGGCATGTGGTGATGAGTTTCTGGAGCCACATGCCATTGAACAGATGGCCGGTGCTGTCGAAGATTTCATTGAAGATGGACGTACGTCGTTTCTCGTGGATTCCGATCATGCCCTGGTGCTTGCATCGCGTGCCTTGGATTCAATGGGCCATGGTATGGCGGCGAAACGACTCTTGCTGCACGGGACGGGGTTGGTTCGTCCCACCGAGTGGATTGCCGCCGGTTCCGATGCGGTGTGGGTTCTGGACCTTCGTCGCATGACGGTGACTCAGGATGCGGGATTGGAACTGGTGTTTTTTGCCGGCCTGCGTTTGGTGTTGGAATCCATGGCGGAAGTCTGGGACCCCGAACAGGGCCGGGGGGTGTTGGGATTGTTGCATGTCTGTTCGACCGCCCAATTACTGATGGGAACAGACGTGCCGCAACAGGTTATACCCGTGGCGGGCGAAATGGTCGATCATTGTGGTCAGCTTTTGACACGGATCGGTGAACAACGGAAGTGGCGGTCAGTCCCGCGGGTGATGAACCTGGATATGCTGTAGGATTTATTGCGGGTATTTTCGATGACACATCCCATGACACGACGTGGATTTTTATGGCGGTTTATCATGGCGCTTCCCGTGAGCTGTGGGCTGATCCCGACCACCCAGGCGGCAGTTGCCAAACGTTTGTTGCCACCGATTGATGTGGACTATGCAAAGGAGGGGCTGGTTGTCAGCCCTCGTGCAAACTGGACCACCATGGTGCCGCGACCGTGGCGGATGCGGGAGGCTGGCGGATTTGACCGTATCACGGTTCACCACACCGCGGGCGAAGTGCCGGTACAGCCGCTTGCCGAACCCAAGGTGATTGAAGCACTCAATAGTATTCTTCAGGATCACTGGCAACGTCAGTATGGCGACATCGGTTATCATTTCCTGCTGGATCGGGCCGGGCGCATATGGGAATGCCGGTCCCTGGTTTATGAGGGAGCCCATGTCGTCGACCAGAATGAGCGGAATATCGGTGTGGTCCTGCTTGGTAATTATGAAATTCAGGAACCGACCGGTGAGCAGGTCGGGTCCCTGATGAAACTGCTGGGGCTGCTTCGACGCACCTTTGATATCAAACTGCATCGCATATATGGTCATCGTGACCTTGGCCAGAGCCTCTGCCCGGGTCGCCGGCTTTATCCTTTGATCGAACAACTGAAATCGTAACCAACGCCCGTAAGGAATGATCATGATATCTGAATCACGTATCCGGCAGGAATTGAAACAGGTTTTGGAACAAACAACGCTAACCGGCATGGGACAACGTGAACAAGGAAAGGTCCGTGATTCCTATAAACAGCCGGGACGTCGGATATTGATTGCAACCGACCGGATTTCCGCCTTTGACTGCATACTGGGAACCATTCCATTTAAGGGGCAGGTGTTGACTCAAATGGCGGCCTTCTGGTTCGAGCAGACTGCTGATATTGTGCCGAATCACGTACTGTCGGTTCCTGATCCCAATGTCATGGTGGTTGCGGAGTGCGCACAATTGCCGCTGGAGTTGATCGTGCGGGGATATATCACCGGCGTCACCACCACGTCAGCATGGTACAATTACGAACGGGGAGTCCGTGATTTTTGCGGGAACCGACTGGCCGAAGGTCTTCGCAAAGACCAGAAACTCAACCAGCCAATCCTGACGCCAACCACCAAGCATGAAAAGCATGACCGTCCGATTTCACGGGCGGAGGCCATAGCGGACGGGTTGATAGATCCGGTGACTTTTGATGCGGCCGCCGATATTTGCTTTAAATTATACCAACGCGGTGTCGAAATCGCGGCCCGCCGTGGATTGATCTTTGTCGACACCAAGTATGAATTGGGAAAGTTGAACGGAAAGTTGGTCGTTTCGGATGAGATCAATACCCCGGACTCTTCCCGGTTCTGGTTCGCCGATACCTACCGGTCCCTGTTTGAACAAGGCAAGGACCAACGCAAGCTCGACAAGGAATATGTGCGGGAATGGCTGGCGGACCGTGGATTCCGCGGTGAAGGGAAACCGCCCCTACTTCCGGACGATGTCAGGATTGAAGCTGCCCGGCGTTATATTCAGGCCTATGAACTTATCACTGGACGGGAGTTTGTGGTCGACGACGAACCGGTTCAAAAACGTATTGAACGCAACTTGCAATCCTACCGAGCGTGATCAAGCGTATTACCACCGGAGATTGAGCTTGCCCAACCGTTTGGCAAGTTCACCGATCACCCGGTCATCGTCGGATATTCCCGCGGATTCAAAGGTGGCGGAAAATCGGAGATAGCGGCCGGCATCATCCCAGGGAACGGTTGAAATCAAACATTCACGAATCAGATGTTGCGAGGCATCCTCGGCGGTATGAAACAAGGTGGGGCCAGCGGCTGTTGGAGCTTCAACGTACAAGTAGAAGGTACCGCCCGGCATGGTGGCACGGAATCCAACCGATTGTAACGCCTTTACCATCTTATGCAGGCGTTGTTCGTAATGTGCCTTGATTGCATCGGACAGGTCCCGGTTGGCAATGCCGGCACAGGCCGCCACCTGGATGGCTTTGAACTGACCGGAATCGATGTTGTCCTTCACCTCTGCATAAGCCTGGACAACCCGTGATGATCCGGCGACAAACCCCAGGCGCCATCCGGTCATATTGTAACTCTTACTCATGGAATGCAGTTCGATGGCGCAAGCTTTGCCGCCGGGGCGGCTGAGAATAGAAAGACCGGGACTTCCGTATATCAGCGTTGCATAGGCGGCATCCTGTACAATGAGGACGTTATGAGCCTGGGCAAAGGCAATCAGCCGGTCGAAAAAGGCTTCCGATGGGGGTGCGCCGGTGGGGTTGTTCGGGTAATTGACATAGATCAGTTTGGCCCGTCGGGCGATATCGCCCGATATTGAATCCAAATCCGGATAGAATGCATTCGCTTTCAACAGGGGTAATTTCACGACTTCACCACCCAGGTATCGGGTGTGCGTGGCAAGCACGGGATAACCGGGAACGGTAACCAGACTTACGTCGCCGGGGTTGATAAAACACATTGGTAACATGGCCAGGGCTGGTTTTGATCCAATGCTGTGGTTGATTTCCGTGTCGGGGTCGATGTTTCGCACCTTGAAGAAGGTTTCGAGATAACGGGCCGCCGCCTGTCTGAATTCGGTAATTCCATTATCCGAATAGCCGCGGTTTGCCGGATCATCGACCGCCTGTTTGAGTGCGGAACGAATGGTATCGGGTGCCATCTGGTCGGGTTCACCAACCCCAAAATCAAGCAATTCGATGCCTGGATTCTGTTGTCGGGCGGCTGCTTTTGCACGTTTGATCTTCTCAAACTTGTAAATCGTTGTATCGGTTCCGAAATGTTTACCACCGATACGATCTGCAAAAAGATCCTGTACTTCCATGGTTAATCTCCCGTTCCGGACTTCTCCGGCTGTTGCTTATGCGGAACCTGAATGATTGGATCCAACACCCAACGTTTATTGAACCAAAACCATTGCTCGGGATGTTCGCGTATTGCCTGATCCATGATTTTCAATACACCGGCGGTCATTCTTCGGATATCCGTCTCATTGTCCAGCGATTTGTCGGGTAGGATCGGTTGATGGACCTCGATCCGGTGGCGTGTCCAACCGTCACGAATACAGATGCATGGATATATCGGGACATTTGCCAGACGGGCAAACAACGCCATTCCGCGGCGAACATTTGCGATACCGCCGAGGAATGGCACTTCGATTTCAGGCTCGGGGCACCGCAGGTCGGGCATGATGGCCAGTGATTTGCCATGGCGTAGCTGGCGGATAACGGTGCGCATCATATCGGAACCCCGGATAAGCGTCTCAACACCGAATCGAAGCCGCAGGGTAAAACTATATTGTGCGACCAAAGCGTTATGCTGGGGGGCACTGATTGTGAACAGCGGCATAACGGCATGATGAAATAAACCGGCGGCCAGTTCCCAGGAGCCCATGTGGGGTGTGGCCAGGATGATTCCCGTGTGGTTGGTTGATGGACGGGGGATTTCAGGCAGGACATTCAACGTGCCGAATCGTTGAAGCAACAGGTCGTCGGACAGGGGCTCTGCACGTAAAAGATCAACCAGATTGAAATGCATGTTCCGCAATGATATCCAGGCCACTTGCCGGGCTTCTGCAGGGGTCATGGTGTTGCCAAGAACCGACAGAATACGGGCCGTCGCCACATGAACCCGTGATCGTGCAAGCATAAACATAATGCGTGCAATCGCACCCGCAAGCGCAAGGGCCTGTCGATAGGGAAGTTTACGGCATACCGATTCAATGAATCGCAGCGCCTGGTATTCAACCCGATGGCGAAAACGGACCGGTTTCATGGATTTCGCTTTCTGCGAATCATGCGTAGCAGGGGACTTCGTTCCATGCTGATTGCTTTGACTGGACAGACTTCATGACAACAACAACATCCGATACAACGGGAAGGGGTCAAGGTCGGGACCTGTCGATCCGCTGTTGTCAGCGCCTGCATGGGACAGGCCGCTACACATTGGAGACACCGGATACAGGTTGAGGCGGCAATGGCGGGCCGCAACCAAAAGTAAGGAGCGACCAGTTTCACCAGAAAGCGCGGGATAAAACGTAGTAGAAAGGAAGGGGGAATCTGGCAGGGGCGCGGGTCAAGTCGCGGTGTATCACCCCGTATGTCGAACGCATCGACGGAGGAACATGACGGAGAAGGTAACCGGTCCTTGAACAGGTAGGGAACTGAACCAAGGGGAATCTTGAGCAGGGCACAAAGGAATGCGTCAAGCTGGAAAGCATCCCGTCCGGCAGCAAGAAACCCCCAGGCGCGGGGGGTACCACCGGAGGGGCCATTACCTTCCATGCCTACGATACCATCCAGAATGGTTACAGCCGGTGGAATGCGATCATGTATCCGTGCGAGGAGGCGGGCGAAACTAAAAGGATCGGGATGTTGTTTGTGTAGATGCGTTTTCTGGTAGCCCGGAATGGTTCCATACAGATTCTTGACGGCACCTGTCAGCGTCATGAATACATGGGTTTTAACCTTTGGAATATTAATTAAAACGTCGGCTTCCAGTATCGGTTTGGCGATTGTAAATGAACCTTCCGCATCGTCGAACCGTACGGATCCAGCCTGTTCCAGATTGATCAGGTCAACCTGCTCGGTTTCCGCCAGTGCTTTCATCCCTGTCTTTTCCCATACCCGTTCCAGTTTGACCGCCGCGGCAGGGCTGTCGGCAATCCGAGGTATGCCGCCTTGCCGGCGTACCAAACGGATCACGGCCTGCACCAGTGCGGGGTGGGTGGTAATGGCCTGATCCGGATGTCGGTCCGATAGAAGATTGGGTTTCAGGATTACGGTTTGACCGGATTTAACAAAAGCAGCCATGCCGCCCAGGGGTTCCAGAAGCGATTCCAGAACCGGCGCCAAGTCGGCGGTATATTCCCGGCAATGACGAAAGGCGATGGGCTGTGGGTTGGGGGGCGTCCGGATCATGAGGAATAGGGTTTGCGGCAAGGGAAGTAACCGGCAATCCGGAGGCTGACGCATGTGGCCTTGGCCCTTTGCAAGGCAGACCGGACGTGTGGATTGGATGGGGAACCTTCCACGTCAACCAGAAATGCATACTCCCGTGGACAACCCCGAATGGGGCGTGACAATATCCGACTAAGATTCACGGACTCATCGCGGAATGTTTCGAGAAACGTGCAAAGGCTGCCGGGTCGGTTTGGTAAATGGGCAACGAGCGTCATTTTGGTTCCCGGCCGCTTTGGCGGAGCCATGGGTGTTCGTGCGGTCAGGACCAGAAAGGTTGTCAGGTTGGGGACATCGGCTTCCACCGGGAAATGCAGGACGGACAGGGCATGCAGTGCCGCTAATGTGCGATTTCCAAGCGCTGCCGCATGAGGGTCTTGGGCGGCCTTTTCGGCAGCCTGGGCGGTACTTGTGGTGAGATGCTTGCCTACCCCCGGCATATGCTTGCGTATCCATGCGGCACAGTGATCCAGGGGGGCAAAATGTGAATACAAGGTCCGGATCGTGTTACCACGATGTCCCAGAAGCGCCAGACGTACATTCAGACTTAATTCCTCATGTATCCAGACACGGGGGCGGTGTGCAATCAAAATGTCTACGGTCTCATGGATGGCTCCACCGGATGAGTTTTCGATGGGTACCACACCGAGATGTCCAGGATGGCGTGCGACATGACGGCACACATCCGTAATGGCGGGGAAAGGGAGGTAGGTTGAATGTTTACCGAATCGTTTGCGTGCGATCAATTCCGAATAGGTGCCTTCCGGCCCGAAATATGCAATATGGTCCATATTTTTCCGATCTTGCCTTGCACACAAATGCCCAAGATGGTAACAGGGGATACGGTTATCGGAAAGCCAAAATTCCCGGAACCGTGTCACACCGGTTATTTATGCCCGACGGAACCATAGTTTCATCTGAAAAACAGGTTGCTCAATCCCGCAGGATGCAGGTCCTTGGAGTGCGGGAACACGATCTGGTTGAGACCTTTATCCTGGGATCAGGGAAAGGGGGACAGAAAGTCAACAAGACCGCCTCATGTGTCGATCTGCTGCATCGCCCCAGCGGAATACGGGTGAAATGCCAGGCAACCCGTTCCCGTGCCTTAAACCGATTTATGGCGCGTCGTGCCTTGTGTGATCGTTTGACTGAGCGTTTGCAGGGGATAAAGTCCGAACGTGAACGTGAGGTCTCCCGTATCCGGCGGCAGAAACGCCGGCGTTCACGACGCCAGAAGGAGCGGATGCTGGCCGACAAGCGTCATCATGCGGCTGTCAAGCAGGGACGTGTCCGGACGGACTGGACGCGGGATGGTGCCTGATCTGTTGCGACTCGGGCTTGACTCGGTACGCACGCGTTGTTATGTTTCTTTCCATAGAAACAAAGGGATGGCTTCATGACGGACGAAATTCAGGCATTCTGCGGGGTTCGGGATCGCAAGACCATGCGACGTTTATTTGCCGAACTCTTCACACCAGCCGAATGCCGGGATATTGCCTTGCGTTGGCGCCTGATGGGATTGTTGGCGGGTGGTGTGTCACAACGTGCCATCGCCCACAACCTCGGTGTAAGTCTGTGTAAGATTACCCGTGGTGCTAAAGTATTACGTAATCCCGGTTCGATTACGGGACGGTTGCTCAATGCCGGAAAGTTGAAACGGAACCTGAAACGGAGGATGCGTCATGGATGAAGATGTGAAGGTTTGTTTAACCGAGCGGGAAATTCCCCGCAAATGGTATAATATCCAGGCAGATCTTCCGCATCCTCTTCCGCCTCCGCTCGGCAAGGATGGGAAACCCATTGGACCTGAAGCCCTGGCCCCTGTGTTTCCGATGAACCTTATCGAGCAGGAAGTCAGCACGAAACGATGGCATGCCATCCCGGAACCGATCCTGGAAGTCTACCGGTTATGGCGACCGAGTCCCTTGCGTCGGGCTCGTCGCCTCGAGAAGGCCCTCAAAACGCCGGCAAAAATTTATTACAAAGATGAGAGTGTATCACCCCCCGGCAGTCATAAGGCGAATACGGCGGTGGCCCAGGCTTATTACAACCGTGAATTTGGAATAAAGCGGCTTGCCACTGAAACGGGTGCCGGACAATGGGGATGTGCCCTCTCTCTGGGATGCAAGTTGATGGGGTTGGAATGCAAGGTTTACATGGTGCGGATCAGTTTTGATCAGAAGCCTTTCCGTAAAATGATGATGCGGATGTGGGGTGGGCAATGTGTCGCCAGTCCTTCCATGGAAACCCAGGCCGGCCGAACGATTCTTCAGCAACAACCCAACACTCCCGGCAGTTTGGCGATAGCGATCAGTGAAGCGATTGAGGATGCGGTCACGTCAAAGGACACCCGCTATGCGCTGGGCAGCGTGTTGAATCATGTCCTGATGCACCAGACGGTGATTGGCCTGGAAACCCAGAAGCAAATGAAGAAGATCGGATTATATCCGGATGTGGTCATCGGGTGCGCAGGAGGCGGATCGAATTTCGCCGGGATGGCGTTCCCGTTCGTCGCGGATCGGATTCATGGTAAATCGGTCCGAATTCTGGCTGTGGAACCGGCGGCATGTCCGACTTTGACCCGTGGTCCTTTTGCCTACGATTCCGGTGATGTCGCGATGATGACACCGCTGCTGGCGATGCATACGCTGGGGCACGCCTTTGTCCCGGCTCCGATCCATGCCGGCGGACTGCGTTATCATGGCATGGCGCCCCTGGTTTCGCATGTTCTCCGGGAGGGGTTGATCGAAGCCGCCGCGTTGCCGCAGACGGAGTGTTACGAAGCCGCGATGCTGTTTGCCAACACGGAGGGATTCATTCCAGCGCCCGAAACCTCGCACGCCATCGCCGCCGCGATTCGCGAAGCCAAACGGGCCACGGAGGAAGGAAAAGAACGTATCATCCTGTTCAATTATTCCGGGCATGGTCTTATGGATCTGAACGGATATGAAGCCTACCTGAACGGAAAATTAACGGATTACGAGTTGCCTGATCAGGAACTTCAAACCTCATTGAAGTGCTTGGAAGGATTGCCGAAACCCCCGCCATTGCAGGGCTGAAGCGCATTTTATTTCGCCTTGGATCGAGGAAAACAACGGCGAATATCGACGTACGATTCGATATTCGTGATTCAAGCGTTGACAGGCGCGACCGGACCAGATAACGTTCCTTATTCGATTGCGGGGTGGAGCAGCCCGGTAGCTCGTCAGGCTCATAACCTGAAGGTCGTTGGTTCAAATCCAACCCCCGCTACCAATTTGAGGGCCGGAACGCTTGTTTCGGCCTTTTCTTTTTGAAGGTCGTTGGTTCTCTGCCGGAGGCAGATCCGCCTCTGGCGGAAAATCCAACCCCCGCTACGCCTGTCAGTAAATACCGGCTTTCCCTTTTTGAAACTGCCGGCGACTGAGGTTCGTTTTGACATGGCATGGACCCGGCCACGCATTCACAACGAATCGATCCTGACGGGGCAGTGGTGGAACTCCAGGTTGCGCCGGGTATGATCATCGCCCGCGCATAGATAAACATGAATGGTATCATCGGGAAGCAACAGGTTGGCTCGCTCGGCCCATTCAATTGCCACAACCTGGTGATCACCTTCGAAATATTCTTCAAGCCCGATATCCAGGGATTGTCGGGTGGTGTTCATGCGGTATAAATCCGCATGAATGAGTGGTCGATCGGCAGCATACTCACGGATCAAGGTGAATGTCGGACTGGTTACTGGCCGGCGGATGCCCAGTCCGTCTGCCAACCCCTGTACAAAACAGGTCTTTCCGGTTCCAAGGTCGCCATGCAACGCAAGAATGAGCCTGCCTGGACAGGATCGCACCAAGGCGGTTGCAAGCCGCCGGGTCGCCTGAACGGAATCCGTGGATATTTTTTGAATCTCAGCCGCCATGTTGAAAGTGATCGTATCCTTCCGCTTTGCATGCTTGGATAGACCCGTCGGCCATCTGTAAGCATACCAGGCCCGCATCCATCGAGGCGGTTCCAATCCGGGTCAGGGGGCATAATCCAGCATGTGACCACGCGGATTGAAACGCCAGGGTTCGCTTCGCTGGAACGGTAAACAATAATTCAAAATCCTCACCATCATACAAAGCGTGGTCAATGGCCGTCGGATATGGGACGGTTTTCCGCAACTCCTGACGAAGCGGCAGGTCATCCGCCCGGATTAGAAATCCAACGTTGCTCATGATCGCCAGGTGGCTGGCGTCAATGGCGAGCCCGTCACTGATGTCGATCATCGACGTGGCCCATTCACGCAGGAAACGGCCTTCCGCCATACGCGGTTCAAAATCCAGATGATGCCCGGACCGACTTCCGCCCAACCGTCCGGTGACCCAGAGTCCGTCACCCACCTGTGCGCCGGACCGTCGAATAAAGCGGCCGGTTGGGACGCTACCGGTGAGGAACACATGAATTTCAAGCTGGGAAGCATGCGCGGTATCACCGCCGACAATGGCGACCTGATGTTTCGCCGCCAGCGCATTAATGCCGGAATACAGATCGTCCACGCAGACCAATTCGACATCCGGCGGAATGACGAGATCAATGAGCGCCCACCGCGGTTCGCCACCCATGGCGGCAATATCGCTTAATGCACGTGCCAGCGCCTTGTGACCAATACGCTGGTAGGCGGTTCCTGTATCAAAGTTAACGCCTTCGATGACGGCATCACTGGTTAAAAGCCAGTCATGGGCACCACCGGTTGATACCACGGCACAATCGTCGCCAACGCCTTCCACGACATCCGGACGAGTCGGCAGGGCTGCAGACATATGCTTAATCCAGTTACGTTCACCCAAATGGTTGAGGGTAATCATGAAGGTCAGGATAGAAGCGGTGAAAGGTGTTGTCGTAATTCGGCGTCAATATGACGTTCCCGGTATGCGGTCATGCGTTCATTCTGCCGGTTGATAACGGCTTCACGAAGGGGTCCGGGTCGACAGAGTGCGCTCAAGGTCTCTGCGATCCATTCGAATCGCTTTTCCCGCACCAGAATACCGCTGTGCTGGAGCGTTTCAGGAACTGCGGCAGCAGCATATGCCAGAACCGGAACCTTGAAAAGCATGCTCTCAAGCAGGGGTATGCAGAATCCTTCATGTTCGCTCATGCAGAGAAATGCGTCGGCTACCTGATAGCATGCGGTCAATTCAGAGAGGGGAATGGATCCGGCAATATGAACCCGGTTCAATGCAAGGTCGCGAATGCGGGTTTGAAGGAGATGGTAATACCGTTCCGTTCCAGCATAGGAACCGACGAGTATCAACCGTGAATCAGGATCCATGGTCTTCGTATAATAATAATAAGCGGTGATTACATCCTCGATGCATTTGTTGGGTACCATACGGCCCACAAACAGGATATTACGGCGACCGTCCCTGAATCGTCGCAACGTGGCGCGATCAGGTGCGGTTTGCAGGCTCTTGAAATCCAATACCAGTGGAAGAATGGCGACGTCACGGTAACCGATGGACTCGAGTTCACGTGCATTAAAGGCGCTGTCGGCCAACACACAATCCGCTACACCCGCCAAATCGGCGGCTTGTTGTCGTCCCAAGGCCAGTTGCCTGGCCATGGGTGGATTGACCGCTTCAAAATAGCTGGACGGTGTAATATTATGGTAAAGTATAACTTTTCGGCATGGCAGCTCGGCAAACCGTCGATTGGCCGGGGATCCGATGGAAAGATGCAGTATGGCGATATCCGACGGTTTTATGCGATCTGACAATGCCGACAAATCGAGCGATTCATTGCGGAGTTGAGGGAGAATCCGTTTCTGTTCACAAAACAAATGGCCGGGCATGCCCCAACGGGTAAAAATTCCGGAGAGTGTACGTGCCTCATTGCTAATGGCATCGCCATTTGCGAATCCTGCGAGAAGTTGATGGATGGCGGGCATGGTTAGTGTGAGGGGATGGGTGTTCCGTGATCGAGCATTTTCAGCTGAAGGGGTTTGTTGTCTGCATTCAGCCGCAAACTGGTCGTCCAGGCTTCCGCGGCCTGTTTGGTGTCTCCCCGGGCGAGATGGATATCCCCCAGATGTTCCAGAATGGTCGCGTCGTTGGGAAGCTTTTCGGAGGCCTTAATGATGATTTCAAGTGCTTCAGAATATTTTCCTTGCCGGTAGAAAATCCAGCCCAAGGTGTCAAGATAGGCGCCGTTATCGGGATCCAAATCGAGAGCCCGCTTGACATAGCGTTCGGCCAGTTCCAGGGCTCTGTTTTGTTCCGCCCACATATAGGCGAGATAGTTTAATGCTTGGTGGTGGTTGGGATAGATGGAGAGGCACTCTTCAAAGACCATTTCCGCCTCGTTAAATCGATGCATACGTTCAAGCACGGAACCATGTAACAGATAAAATCCGGCAGACAACCTTTCGCCTTCGGATGATTTTACCTGTTCTATGATTGTGTTCAGAAAAGGCAGGGCATTCTCATGTTCCTGTTGCACGTGATGGGTATATGCCATGGCGAAAAGAATGGCGGGATTGTCCGGGAAACGTTTCAACCCCTGCTGCAGGGTTTGTATTCCATGAGCACTGTCAGGGCTTTGCACTTCCTGCAATTCAGCCAGTCGCAAGTACGCTTCAGGCGTTGAAGTCGCCAGACCAATGGCCTTGGTGTATTGTTGTGCTGCTTCATCCGGTCGATTAATCGATTCATATAATTCACCAACCAGGAGGTGGAAGCGTTCTCGTTGAGCAGGTGCATATTCCGCCATCAATAGAAATAAAGGTATGGCACGTTCGATTTGCTCCTGTTCGACCAATAGGCGTCCCTGATCAAAGCAGAAGGCAACAATGGGAGGCATAACCTCCGGAATCTTTATGCCCCGCAGCAAGACCTTGACGGCGGCATGATCGTCATGTTTGCTGAGATATAATCCGGCCAAGGAGGTGTAGACCGGTGTCTGCATCGCGTCGAGTTTCAATGAACGATTATAGGCGGCTATGGCGTCATTGGTTTGCCCGGCGAGTTGGCTGGCCGATCCAAAATCGGCCCAAGCCGCGGCATTTTCCGGGTTATATGTGCAGGCTTTTCGGAAATATTCCAGAGCACGTTCTGGTTGTTGGTGTTGTAACAGCGCCCGTGCGGTGTGACTGGTCAACCGGTGTGATTCAGTATCCTGGGCATATGCTTTTTCAAACGCAACCAATGTGGATACGTGGCCACGCCCCACGGTGTTCTCGTAAATCAGTCCCTGTGTATAGTGAGCGAGTGCGGTCGCAAACCGGCATTCTGCCTGGGAAAGCGCCACCGTTGGAGGCAGGGGGTGCCGGTCAGTAGAAACTGACCGACACGCAGTAATCGCCAAGCACAGCCCGAGTATGCCACTATAACCCGTGCGTATACACAATCCCGACAACCTCTGAAGGCGGTTTTCTGACACACAGACATTTCCCGATCGATGAACCGGTCTTAATAACCCGGAACCTTGACCGATGTTTTGGTATAGTGTGTTGATCGCGAACAGCCGTCCTTGATCCCGGCATGCCCGGGACCAAGGCGCTGCCTACTTGTTCTTATGCCGATTCGCCTTTTGGCGTTTCCGGTATTTGTGCTTGGACATTTTCTTCAGGCGTTTCTTCTTGATTGAACCCATGTCGGATTCTCCTTTCCTAATCAGGGGATGATTTTGTTCAAAGGAATTTCAATAATGCCTTCTGCACCGGCCGTTTTAAGCCGGGGAATGATCTCTCGTACGACGGATTCATCCACCACCGATTCGACAGCGACCCAACCCGTGGTGTCCAAGGTGCTTACCGTTGGCGCATGCAACGAGGGCAATACCTGTGTAATGCGTTTCACGGCAGCATTCCTGCAATTCATCTTCAGCAGCACCTTGGTTTCCGCCGACAAGGCTCCTTTGAGCAGCATGGCGATCTGGGCAATTTTTGAATGTTTCCATGAATTCTTCCATGCGGTTTTGTTGGCAATGAAGCGGGTCGTGGATTCCAGCACCGTTTCCACAATTCGCAAATTGTGGGCCCGCAGGGATGATCCGGTCTCGGTCAGTTCGACAATTGCATCCACAAGATCCGGGACCTTGACTTCGGTTGCACCCCAGGAAAATTCAACTTCTGCCTTGATATGGTTTGTTTGCAGGAAACGTCGAGTGAGCCCTACGGCTTCGGTCGCGATCCGTTTTCCGTTAAGATCGGATATTTTCCGGATGGAAGATTTTTCCGGCACGGCAATAACCCAGCGGACCGGGCGGAGCCCCTGTTTGGCGTACATTAATTCCGCAACTTCATGAACCTTGGAACCGTTTTCCATTATCCAGTCATAACCCGTAATCCCCGCATCCAGCATACCCAGTTCCACATATCTGCTGATTTCCTGGGCCCGAATCAATTTGGCTTCGATCGTGGGGTCATCAACCGTGGGGATGTAGGAACGGGAACTGACGGAAATATTGAACCCCGCTTTTTTTAACATGGAAAAGGTTGCATCCTGAAGACTCCCTTTTGGAAGTCCGAGTACTAACTTCTTCGTCATTTCCTTTTTCCTTATGATTCCGCGTTTGAAGGACCTGAATTCGGTAAGTCCGGGTTGAATACTAGCGATCGTTTGGGCTGTCGTCCAGCGCGAAGGGGGACAAGCAGCGGTTCCAAATACTGGTAAGGAAGAGGCTGGATTGAGCGAGGGAAGCAAAAGGGATTGAGACGAGGGCATATCGAGGAGGCCGTGCGCGGAGCGT
>Ga0156641_1132_pt1 | contig 78641 bp, 58 predicted proteins | sample RifOxyC3_FD_110715 | JGI IMG/M metagenome (GOLD analysis project Ga0156641, IMG submission 110715) | Lentisphaerae bacterium RIFOXYC12_FULL_60_16 | reverse complement strand
GGGGGCCGCCCGGCCGTTTACGTTGTTTCCAGGGAGGTGGTTTCAAATTGGCGTCTCCATGCCGGATGATCGGTACCGGCATGCAGCGTGTCAATGCTGCTTTCGGGGGTCCCGAGGGTTGACGCGGGAATATGGGGCATGGTATAAATCGGGTGTTACTGCCATGCAGGCGGGTGTTGCTTAGTGGTAAAGCTCCAGCCTTCCAAGCTGGTCACACGGGTTCGATTCCCGTCACCCGCTCCATTCCCGCGGTGCCAAAGCCCTTCGATGCGCACCCATGTTGATCGGCTTGGTCGCCAAGGAGGAGGGGAAGAGGCCTGCAAGGCGGTTTGACAAGGCGAAGGATGTGGGGCCGACTGTTCGGCATGGAGGAGTTGAAGTGAACCGCCAAGATGCCAAGAGTGCCAAGGGTAAGGGGGCATGGGCACCGGTATTCAGCATCACCCCGAAGGTGGCAAAAGGGTTGCTGCGGATCGAGGCGGTGCGGACGGAAGTAGCGCATATCCCGCTCCCGCCGCCAGTCGAAGCCGAACTGCGGCGCCAGGCACGGGTGCGTTCCACGCATTTCTCCACACGGATCGAGGGGAATCGGCTGACGCTGGACGAGGCCGAACGGGTGATTCAGGATGACCGGGTGATCTTCCAGGAACGCGAACGCGATGTGTCGGAGGTGCGGAATTACTGGAACGCGCGTTTGCGCGTGGAGGAATGGGCCGAAGCGGGCCGCGTTGTGACGGAAGACTTGATCCGGCGACTGCACGCGCTCGTCGAAAAGGGCACCAGGGCTCGTCCCACACCCTACCGCGAAGGGCAGAACGCCATCCGCGACGCCGGAAGCGGGGCGCTCGTCTACCTGCCCCCCGAGGCGAAGGATGTCCCGGAGCTGATGTCGACACTTGTCGCGTGGATCGAATCGGCCCTCCGTACGGACATCCCGGTTGCGATTGTGGCCGGACTGGCGCACTACCAGTTCGTGACCATCCATCCCTACTACGACGGCAACGGTCGGACCGCGCGCCTGCTGGCCACATTCCTCCTGCATCGGTACGGCTACGGCCTGAATGGTTTTCTTTCGGTGGAGGAGTTCTACGCGCGCGACTTGCCGGGTTACTACGCCGCCTTGGCCATACACCCGCATCACAACTACTACATGGGGCGCGCGGAGGCCGATGTAAGCGGTTGGATCGAGTACTTCACCGGGACCTTGGCGAATACCTTTGAGGCTGTTGCCGTCGAGGCCCGACGGTTGGTGAAAGCCGGGATGAAGACGGAACCCGCCTGCCTGCGATGCCTTGACCGGCGGGCCAGAACCGTTTTAGCGCTTTTCGCACGGAAAGAACGTATAGGTGCGAGCGATGTTGCCGAGGTACTTGGACTCTCCGATCGGATGGCCAGGGTGCTGCTGAAAGCGTGGACTGCGGAAGGCTGGTTAGTGGTGGCCGATCCCTCCCGGAAGGCACGAGCCTATGAATTATCGGCAACTTATCGGCAATACATGGATGGTTTATCGGCAATGACCGGCGGGTAAGACAAACCGCCAGAATGCCAAGCGGGAGAGGGCTGATGAGTTGGTCTGGATCTCACGGTTTGCGTTTCCAGGACGATTTTCTCATGGCCAAATACCATGCCCGATCTCCACGTCTTCAATCAGCGATACCGATGCCGCAACCTGGCAAAGATGGGTGTCTGATTTCAAGAACGTGGAGAAGATCGTTGGCGCTCTTGCAGAGCAGGGCGGCAGGAAGGTCTTCACAAAGGAATCCTTCGCAGCCAAGATTCATGAGTTACACCCGTGGATGAACAGGAAAGCCATCAGGAGGGCATGGTTCCTGAACTGCTACTTCGCATGGAACGAAGGATGCGACAGATGACCCAACATCCGGTCGTAGACTCGCTCGACCCGCGGCGGGTCTCGCAGTCTGAACCGGCGCGTTGGGGCTGAGAAATGTAACGGAGATCGATAATGACGCAAGCGAAGGTAATCGGAGCCGGGAAAATCTGGACGAACCGATTGAAACGGACCGGCTCCTTTGGGCCGATCACGCATGAAGTCACGCCCTTCGTCTTGAATGACCGCCTCTACCGCGTGGAGAACCATCCCCGGTTTCTCGACTTCCAGACGGCCGACCCGACCTACCGCTTCCACGAGGATGAAGTCCGTATCCGCGATGTGGAAACCGGCGCCCTCGTCAGCGTACCCCTACGTAACCACTACTTCGGGGAAGGGTTTCTCTACGGAAAGCGGTTGTACGTCTTTGCCGGGGACTACGGGGTGGACCTGCCTTGGCGTCATCACAAGAAGATCGATATGGTCTATTCGGACGACCTCATTCAATGGTCTGACCCGGTCACCGTCATCGAGTCCGAGCGGGACGAACTCCTGTTCAATACCGCCGTTTGCCGGGGACCGGATCGCTTCATCATGCTCTACGAAACGAACGATTCGCGTTGGCCGCCATTCACGTTCAAATACTGCGAGTCTGACGATCTGGTGCACTGGAGGCGGATTCCCAACGCCGTCTACGGCATGGACAAATACGTGGGCGGCCCGGCGCTGTACCATGCCGACGGCTGGTACTACACGCTCTATCTGCATAGTCTGCCCGACGGGCAGTATGAGAACCGGATCACCCGCTCGTGCGATCTGATTCACTGGCAGGACGCGGCCGGGGACCGAGCGGTGGTGCCTGTCGTTCCGACGCATGTTCCAGATCCGGGACACCCTGACGTTCGTGAACTGAGCGCGTCTGATGCGGAGTTGTGTTTTTGGCGCGGGAAGACGATCGTGTATTTCCACAGCGGCAATCAGCAAGGGGTTGCCGGCCTGGAGATGGCGGAATTCGACGGCCCCCCAGAGGAACTGTTTGCACACTATTATGAGGAATAGTGAGACTGAAATATTTTAAGGAACCCCCGGCGTCACACGGCACGGCGCCGTCGCGCCGCCCATGAACGTTACCGTGTTCGGCAAGGAAAAATGATGAAATTACAAACATTGATTGTCTGCATTCTGGTGGCGGCGGAAATGTGCCTGGCACAGATCCAGGCGAAGGATACAATTACTTCAAAGCAGGCGGCACTCACCGGTCATGCGGCGGAGCTCTATCAAAAGGCACAGGGCGGCAAAAGGTTTGCCGATGCGGTGAAGTTGAAACCGGACATCCTGTCAACGTCGGACGGACAAAGCTTTCTCGTCGTGTGGAAGGCGACGAAGAAACCCAAACACTGGATCGTATCGCTTCACGGCTCCGATGGCTTTGCCACGGACGATCTGGCCATCTGGTATCCGCATCTGAAAGACCGCGATGTGGGAGTACTGAGCGTGCAGTGGTGGCTCGGATCGGGTGCCGCGATCACCTCCTATTACACGCCGGAGAAGATCTACCACGAGATTGACAACGCGTTGCAGAAGCTCGGCGTTCAATCCGGCACGGCGATGTTGCACGGTTTCAGCCGCGGTTCCGCCAATTCCTATGCTGTGATGGCGCTCGATGCCGGCCAGGGTCGCCGATATTTTTCGCTGGCAGTTGCCAGTTCCGGCGGGGTCAGTCTCGACTACCCGCCGACCCGTGCAATTCTCGACGGTACGTATGGCAAATCCCCACTCAAGGGCACGCGCTGGGTCACATCCGCCGGAGGGCACGATCCGCAACCCGACCGTGCCGGTATTCCGGGCATGCGACGTGTCGCGGCGTGGTTAAAAGAACAGGGGGCGATCGTACTCGACGCCATCGAAGACCCTGACCAAGGCCACGGTGCGCTGGTGCTCAACGCGAAGAACGCGCGTCGTGTGCTGGATTTGTTTCTCAAGGACTCTCTCCGGTAACCGATCTCAAACACTATGAGAGGATTCGGATACTCACGCCGGCAGCATTTTGGGAGTTCGAGAACGAGGTGTCCGAACATGGTACGAGTGGGTAGCTTCCCTGCTACGACCGGTAGTTCGGGGCTTCCTTGATGATCTTGACGTCGTGCGGGTGGCTTTCCTGGAGTCCGGCCAGCGAGACACGGATGAACCGCCCCTGCCGCTGAAGTTCCGGGATGGTCCGGCATCCGCAATACCCCATGGAGGAACCCAAGCCTCCGCAGAATTGCGTCATGACCTTCTGGACCGGCCCCGCGTAGGGGACGATGCCTTCGATGCCCTGGGGAACCAGGTCATCTTCCGCCACATTGTCCATACCGTAGCGTTGGCGGCTGCCGGCGGCTTCCCGCATGGCCGCCATGCTACCCATGCCCCGGTAGGCGACATACTGGCGTCCCTGGTGGATCATCTTTTCGCCGGGGCTCTGCTCGGTGGCGGCCAGGATGCTGCCCATCATCACCGAGTCGGCGCCTGCCACCAGGGCCTTGGGGACATCGCCGGAATGGCGGATGCCGCCATCCGCAACCACGGGTATGCTTCCCTGGAGCACGCGGCTGGCCTGGTAGACGGCGGTCACCTGCGGCACGCCGACGCCGCAGACGACACGGGTCGTGCAGATGGATCCCGGACCGATCCCGACCTTGACTGCATGGGCGCCGGCGTCACGCACCGCCAGGGCGCCTTCGGCGGTACCGACATTGCCGCCAATGATGTCCACGGAGGGGTAATGTTCGGTAATCCAGCGGACCATTTCCAGGATACCTTTTGAATGCCCGTGTGCGCTGTCGACGACGATCACGTCGACATCGGCACTGACCAAACGTTCCACGCGTTCGAAATCGCCCTGGCTGACCGCGGCGGCGACGCGCAGGCGGTACTTGTCGTCCCGGTTATAGATCGGGTGCGCATGTTCCACCAGGGCCTTGACATCCGTGAAACTATACAGGCCCACCAGCTTGCCATCCTTGACCAGGGGGAGTTTGCCGATCTTGTGCTTGAGCATCAGGTCATAGGCGGTTTGAAGGTTGGCGTCGGGCTCCGCCGTGATGACGTTGGAGGTCATGATCTGTTCAACCGGAGCATCCGTGTCACGGGCGAACTTGATGTCGGTGGAGGTCAGGATGCCGACCAGCCGATCCTGGCTGTCGAGGATGGGGAATCCGTTGAATTCGTAGCCCTTTTCCTGTTTGCGGCGGTTGATGTCCTTGAGTGTATCGCCGACATGGAAGACGATGGGGAGGGGGATCATGCCGTGGAGGTGATGTTTGACGCGGGCCACGTGCCGGGCCTGTTCATCGGCGGTCAGGTTCTTGTGGATAACCCCGATCCCGCCGAGCATGGCCATGGCTATGGCCATGGGCGCCTCGGTGACGGTATCCATGGCGGCGCTGACAAAGGGGATGTTGAGGTTGATACGGGAGGTCAGGCGGGACCGCAGGTCGGCATCCGCCGGCAGAAAATCCGCGTATTGGGTCAACAGGCTGACATCGTCGAACGTCAATCCTTCCGCCGGAAATTGATCCATGAAAGTGGTGAGGGCAGGGTTCCGATTCATTGCAACGCTCCTTACATAATGGGAAAAACCGTTGCCCATAGTGCTATAGTGATTCGCGGATCAATGGGCAAGCAAAAACAGCAAAAAGAATGCAAAACCCCGGTTTCATGGTCATCGCCAGGCGATGACCATGAAGCCGATTGAAGCGTACGGGTTGTCCAGATCCGGTTTATGACGTATGGCCGGATTCACCACGTGCCAGCAGTTCAAGCAGCGACGGCTCGTCCAGGATGGTGATGCCGAGGGATTGCGCCTTGTCCAGTTTGCTCCCGGGCGCATCGCCTGCAACCACGTAGTCGGTTTTGGCCGATACGCTGGCGGTAACCTTGGCGCCGATCCGGCGAAGGCGTTCCGTGATGGATTCTCGTGACGCGGATGCAAGGGTTCCGGTCAGTACGAAGGTTTTTCCCACCAGGACCGATGCGACGGGGGCTGCGGCATGCCGGGTCAGGTTTACCCCTGCAAGCTTGAGGCGGTTGATAAAGTCGAGGTTACAGGGCTTCCGGAAGAAATCATGGATCGATGCGGCTACGACAGGGCCGATATCGGGCAATCCCTCGAGCTGTTCGGGGGTTGCCTGCATCAAAAGGTCCAAATCCGCGAATTGCGATTCCAGGGTCTGGGCCGATCGGGTGCCGACATGCCGGATGCCCAGTCCGAAAATCACCCGCCAAAGATCCCGGTTGCGGCTGGCTTGTATGCCTTCGACCAGGTTGGCCGCTGATTTTTGTGCCATACGGTCCAGTTGGCTGATCGGTTCGATGGTCAGGGTGTAAAGATCGGCCGGATCGTGGACCAGTCCCATATCCACCAACTGATTCACCAGGACATTGCCGAGTCCTTCAATATCCATGGCCCCGCGCGATCCGTAATGACGTATCCACCGTTTGCATTGGGCGGGACATTGCAGGTTATCGCAGCGGATGGCGACCTCACCGGCTTGTTGAACCAGGGGTGAACCGCAATCGGGACACTGGCGGGGCATTTCAAAAACGGATTCAACGCCGGACCGGCGGTCGATTCGCACCTCCACCACGGCGGGGATTACCTCGCCTGCTTTTTCAATCACGACGATGTCGCCCACCCGGATATCCTTCCGGCGGATTTCATCCGCGTTATGGAGGGTGGCGCGGCTGACCGTTGAACCTGCCAGAAATACCGGTTCCAGTTCTGCCACGGGCGTCAACACGCCGGTACGTCCGACCTGGACGGAAATGGCTTTCACCCGGGTCTCGGCGCGTTCCGGCTGATACTTATAGGCAACCGCCCAGCGGGGGTTTTTAATGGTGGCCCCGAGTTTGACGTACAGGGATCGTTGATCCAGTTTGATGACGGCGCCGTCGATTTCAAAGGGGAATTGGTGGCGTATGGAGAGGAGTTCAGCGATGGCGTCAAACATGGTGTTACGGTCGGCGCAGGTCCTGAACCAGGGTGCAATGCGGAAGCCCCACGCGGCAAGCGTCTGGAGCAGGGTTTCATGACGGTCCAGCGTGAATCCCTCAATTGCACCGACATCATAAAACAGGGCATCCAGGGGACGTTGGCTGACTTCGTTGGAATCCAGCAGCTTCAGGGAACCGGCGGTCGCGTTACGGGGATTGGCAAACATTTCCTCGTCCTGATCCGATAATGCCTGGTTGATTTTCGCAAATGCCGACTTGGGCATGAAGACCTCTCCACGAACCTCGACCAGCGGGGGAGGGGTGTCGGATTGCAGGCGTAGCGGGATGGAATGGATGGTGCGCAGGTTGGCGGTAATATCGTCGCCGGTCCGGCCGTCCCCCCGGGTGCTGCCGACGGTCAGGATGCCCTGTTCGTAACGCAGGGAAACGGCGACGCCATCGATTTTCGGTTCGACAACACACGCGCCTGGTGGATGTCCCAGGAGACGGACCACGCGATCCATGAAGCTGGATAATTCCTCCTGCGAATAGGTTTTTTCCAGGCTCAACATGGGGATGGCATGGATGACGGATGCAAAGGTTTCAAGCGGTTTTCCGCCGACACGGCCGGTGGGTGAGTCGGGCGTCACCAGGTCGGGGTATGCCAGTTCGAGTTGTTCGAGTTCATGGTACAGGCGGTCGTATTCAACGTCGGATATTTCAGGCCGGGCCAGCACATGGTATTGGTGGTCGTGATGATGGATGACGTGTGCGAGTTCCCGGACACGTTGCGCTGCATCCAGCCGATTCATGGTGCATCAACCTGTTTCAGGAGCAGGGGCGCGAGCGGCCCGGTGCTGGCGGCAAACTGGCGGGCCTGAGGGAAATTGCGCGCCCGCAGGAAGAGGGCGCATTTAACCAACGCTTTGCCCGGTGTATCGGCATTGCCCAGCCAGCGGGCCTGTTCCTCGGGATCCAGTTGCGCAATCTTGAATTGCACCAACCGGACAGCGGTTCCGCCTCCCGGCAGGGGGTCGTCGATGGTGGCGTCAACGACGCCGTCCTTGACCGACCGGATCGTGACTTGCTGTTGCTGTTTCCGGTTGTTGATCGTTACGACCTGACCGGTCTTGCTGCGAAATTCCGCTTCGATCAGGGCCATGGCACGGGCCGCCTCGTTGAGGAGTGTTCCCATTTCCGTGAGTTTCCGATCAACTTCCGGCAATTGCGGAAATTGCAGTTCCTGATCGATGAGTGCGGCGGCCAATTCAAATTCACCGCGTAGCAGGGGCGGGAGTATCCCGGCGATAATGTTGTCCACGATGTCGTTGGCGGATGGAGCGGAAGATTCAGGGGGAGAGGAGGGGCTTGTCACGGGGGATGGTGCGGCAGGCTTATCGGTGATGGTGCCGGCAGGGGGCAGGTGTGAAGCGCGGGTGGGCGGCGGAGGCGTCCGGGGCTGCGGAATCGGAGCCGAAGACGGGGGGACGGGTGTCGGCAGGTTGGGTGAAGCGGGCGGGGTCATTTCCGCATCGTGGTAGGATTGATATCCGACCAGACCAAACCATACACAGAGGCCCAGCCAGGCTGGGATGCGAATCCACGCGGGCACACCGGCGCTTGGCGGGGGACCCGAAGGTGCAGCCGGTTCGGTGGCGCGGAGACGGACGGGAGGAAGCGGAGTGATGGTGCTTACTCCGGTGGTGGAGGTTGAACGCATGACCGGGGTGCCGGCAGCCGCCTTACGCAGATCGGTCAATGCGTCTGCCCAGTTTGGATACCGGTCATCCGGTCCTTTCATCATGAGACGGCTGATCACCATCTCAACGGAGCGATGGAGTCCGGAAACGGTTTCGCAGGGGTTGGGCAATTTTTCCTGGCGATGTTTTTCCAGCGTGTCGATGGGGGTGGCGGGGGTGAAGGGTAATTGGCCGGTCACCAGGTGGTAAAGGATGGCGCCGAGGCTGTACATGTCGGTGTGGAAGTCGGTTTGGACGCCGCAGGATGCCTGTTCAGGCGAACAATAGTTGGTGGTGATGGTCAGGGTGCGGGATTGAAGGGCGCGGGAGAGGTGGGTGGGCGCCAGCAGGCGTGCCATCCCGAAGTCGGACACTTTGATGATTCCGTCCGTATCGAGAAATATATTGGTGGGTTTTAGTCCGCGATGGGAAAGGTTGGCGGTGGTCCAGGCATGTTCCAGGGCTTCGGCGACCGGAATGATCATGCGCATGGCATCTTTCCATGGCATGGCGCCCTTGGAATGCAGGATCCGGAAGAGTGTTGGGCCGGCCACGAGATCCATGATCAGGTATCCCGTGGATGTTTCCACGCCGGCCTCGAATATGGGCAGGATGGATGGATGTTTGAGCCTGGCGACGGCACGGGCGTCGTTGAGTATGGCATCCATTTCTCCCGGAAGATTGGTGAATGCCGGTTTGAAGACCTTGATGGCCACGTCCCGGTTCAAGGATGCCTGGTGGGCCTTCCATACGGTGGCAATGGGGTTCTCGCCGATCTTGTCGAGGATATCAAAGCCGTTGATTCGCATGCGGACACGGTAGCACGGAGCCGGCTTCATCTCAACCGGAAAGGCTCAGGTTCCAACCAGGGCCGCTCCGATTACCCCCGCCGAATCACCGAGGGCATGACGTACGATGGGCGTTTCAAGACTGTCGCTGAAGATCGCGTTGGCGACGGCCTTGATGCCGTCGGTATAGAGCTCGTCAATATTGGAGACGCCGCCGCCCAGCACGATCATGTCGGGGTCCAGAATATTGATCAGGTTGGCCATGGCTCTTCCGAAACGGCTAAAGAATTCCTGCATGAAATCGATGGCGGTGGAATCACCGGACCGGAAGGCGGCGACGATTTCGCGAAGGGCTTGAGCTTTTCCGAACCGGGCCTTCCATTGCCGTTCCAATCCACCGCCGCTGATGAAGGTTTCCACGCAACCGCGTGAACCGCAATAACACGGTGGGCCGTTGGGATCGATTGACATGTGACCCCATTCGCCGGCGATGGCCTGCCGGCCGGTGATGACCTCGCCCCGGTAGACCAGTCCCCCCCCGCAACCGGTCCCCATGATCACCCCGAACACCATCGGTTGATCGCGTCCCGCGCCATGCAGGGCTTCGGCCATCGCAAAGCAGTTGGCGTCGTTCTGGATCGTTACGGAATGCTTGAGGCGTTCTTCGAGATCGGTTCGGAGCGGTTGGCCGTTCAGGCAGAGGGTGTTGGAGTTCTTGAGCAGGCCGGTTCGAATCGACAGGGCGCCCGGGGTGCCGATTCCGAATGTGTGAGGCGCCTGGCGAATGGAATCGGCCATTTCACGGTAGAGTGATTCGATGTTGGCCAATATCCCGGAATAACCCTTTTCCTGCTCGGTTGGAATACGCTTACGGAAGGATTCGTGCCCTTGTGCATCGAGGACGATGCCTTCAATCTTTGTGCCGCCCAGGTCAATGCCGATCCGGTGGCACGAATGGGGGGCTGGACTGGAATATCGGGAAAACGTCATGGTCTTGAAGGGACGGGAGGGGGGATGGAAAAGGACCGGACCTTGCGGTCCGGTCCTGATGTTTCACGGGATGATTATTTCGCTGCAGGAGCCGCAGGAACTGCAGGAGCCGCGGGTGCTGCCGGTGCCATGGCGGCTTTTGCCGGGGCAACGGGTTCGGCCGGTTTTCCCTGGCCGCACATCCCGCAACCCGATAATACAACCGCCAATGCCGCAACCAGACTGCCGATCAGTATACGTTTCATTTGGTGTTATCTCCTTTGGTTTCGTTTGGTTTCACGAATGTGACATACAAGCATCACCCGGATGCCGATGCAAATCAATTCATGTCACAAAAGGAGACAAGGTGCGCAGTTTCCGGATGATTCCCGGCAGGTGGGTAAGCACGTGATCGACATCGGCGTCGGTGTTGTAACGGCTGAGGCTGAACCGGATTGAACCGTGGGCGGCGGTAAAGGGAACCCCCATGGCCCGGATGACATGGGATGGCTCGAGGGATCCGGACGTGCACGCCGAACCGGATGAGGCCGCCACGCCGAGATCGCTCAGGTGGTAAAGGATGGCCTCGCCTTCAACGTATTGAAAGCTGATGTTTGTCGTGTTCGGGAGTCGATGGGCGGGATCACCGTTTACCTGTGTGTCGGGACAGGTCTTCAGGAGTTCCCGTTCCAGCCGGTCCCGCAGTGCGGCAACCCGTGTGGCTTCGTCGGACATGGCGTTCATGGCCATTTCACAGGCTTTTCCGAACCCGACAATTGAGGGGACATTCTCCGTGCCACCGCGACGGCTGTTTTCCTGATGCCCTCCGATCATGAAGGGTTGAAGCTTGGTGCCCCGTCGGATATAGAGGGCGCCAATACCCTTTGGAGCATGCAGTTTATGACCGGAAATCGACAACAGGTCGACCGGTACCTGCCGGAGGTCGATGGGAAATTTACCCGCGTATTGTACGGCGTCGGTATGCAGGATGCCGCCTTTTCCCTTCACCATGCCGGCTATCGTGTCGATGGGGAATACCACACCGGTTTCATTGTTGGCCCACATCAGGCTGACCAGTGATGGCCCGCGTTGCAGGGCGGCCTCCAGTTCCTCCATGTTGAGCCGACCTCCGGAATCCACGGCAATTTCGACCAGGGGATGCCCCAGGTCGCGCAGCCGGTGACAGGGCCCCATGACGGCGGGATGTTCGACGCGGCTGGTGACAAGGCAGGTTCCGGGGGCGGATGCCTCGATGGAACCCCGGATCGCCATGTTGTCGCTTTCGGTTCCGCAACTGGTGAAAACGATTTCCGACGGGTCGGCTTGCAGCAGGGCGGCCACCTGGGCCCGTGCCCGTTCAACCGATTGTTTCACCTGTCCGCCAAATGCATGCATGCTGGAAGGATTGCCCCATAAATCACGCAGAAACGGGAGCATGGCGTCGATCACTTCCGGCGCGACCTGGGTCGTGGCATTGTTGTCGAGGTAGACCGTTCTCATGCCCGTTCCTCCACGACTTCGATGTCGGGTGCGACGAATTCCCGCAATTTGGCTTCCACCACATCCTTGAGGGTGAACCGGGAGACCTGGCATTGGGCACAGCGCCCACGGAGCGAGACCACGATGCGTGTCCCCTGGATATCCACCAGTTCAACATCACCGCCATCCTTCTGCAGGGCGGGGCGGATCTCGCGATTGAGGGTTTCCTCGATCAGCCGGAGCCGTTCCACAATCGTGAGCCGGCGTGCGGGTTCCGTCGTGGTTGGCTGGGCCGGCTGTTCCTGGAGGATTTTTTCCAGCATCCGGCCTAATTCGGGTTTGCATTGACCGCAGCCGCCGCCCGCCTTGCAATAGTGGGTGATTTGTTCAACGGTGGTCAGGTGATTATCGCGGATCACGCGCTCAATTTCCTTGTCGGTCACGCCGAAACAGGCGCATACGATTTTGCCATCGATCGCTTTTTGAACCGTGTTGCCGGTACGGAAATTTGCAATGGCGGCTTCCAACGCTTCACGTCCCAGTACGGAGCAGTGCATTTTCTGTTCCGGCAGGCCGCCCAGGAAGTCGGCGATATCCTGGTTGGTGATTTTTTCCGCTTCCGCCAGGGTTTTCCCCTTGATCATTTCCGTGAGTGCGGATGATGAGGCAATGGCGCTGGCGCAGCCGAACGTTTGGAACCGGGCATCGGCAATCCGGCGGTCGGGTCCGAGTTTGAATGTCAGTTTAAGTGCATCACCGCAGGCCATGGATCCGACCAATCCGACTCCGTCGGCATCCGGAATGACCCCCACATTACGCGGGTTGCGAAAATGATCCATTACCTTTTCCGTGTAATCCCACATGGCTGCCCCCTCATAAACCGTTCGATGGCGGATAATCTATCCGATTTCGGATATGATATCCATTCCGAAAAAAGATCAGGCCGGGAATCCTGTCGGATACCCGGCCTGCGTGCAGGGGGCTACCTCCGGTGGTGTTCCGGTGGTCTTACTCGTCGTGATGGATGTAACGCAGACGTCCTTCCGTCTGGGCCTTCTCGTATTCTACCGGCAGGTGTTCACGAACCAGCAGGATCATTTCCTTGTCGGAAACCGCCGTCAACCGGTTCTCCTTCTCATACTGATCGGCCACCCACCGCATGATCTTGGCCATGTGGGTTTTTTTGATGCGCTGGGTTTCTGAGAGACCCAGGAAGGTGTTGACCCAATGGTATACCCCGTCTGAACCGGATTTGTCGGTGATGACGATCTCCGGGGGACGGTCCAGCAACCTGCCGCTATCGAAGATGTTGTAAATGCGTTCATCCCGTGAGAGGCCATCGGCATGAATGCCGGCGCTGGTCTTGTGGAAATTGTCTCCCACAAAGGGATAGCGCACCGAGATGCGTGTGCCGATCGAACGGTAGTAGCGTGCGATCTCGGTCACGATACGGGTGTCCACATCGCACATTTCACCCTTGATTCCAAGGTATTCGAACAGGGCGCCTTCGAGCGGGGGGTTGCCGGTGCGTTCCCCGATCCCGATAAGGGAGGCGTTCAATGCGTCGCATCCGTACAACCAGGCCGTGGTCCCATTGATCAGGACCTTGTGGAAATCGTTGTGGCCATGCCATTCCAGGCGGTGGGAGGGAACGCCGGCTTCATGCCGCATCATCAGGACGATCTTGGGAACGCTGCGGGGGAGGGCCGACCCGGGATAAGGAACCCCGAATCCCATGGTGTCGCACAGGCGGATTTTGGCCTTGAGCGGTTCCGGTACCGACTCGGAAATACGCATCAGTTCCTGCACGTAGGGGAGCACAAAACCCGGTATGTCCGCGCGGGTAATATCCTCCAGGTGGCATCGTGGCCGGATGCCCTTGGCCATGGCTTCCTTGACGAGGCCGGTGTAATAGTCAAAAGCCTTCCGGCGATCCATCTTGAGTTTTTTAAAGATATGGTAGTCCGAGCATGAGGTTAACATGCCCGTTTCCTTGAGCCCCATGTTTTCAACCAGGGAAAGATCCCCGGCGTTCGCCCGGATCCATCCGGTGATTTCGGGATACCGGTACCCCCGTTCAAGGCATTTCTGAACTGCTTCCCGATCCTTGTGGTTGTACAGGAAAAATTCGGTTTGCCGGATTACGCCGCGGGGTCCGCTCAACTTGGAAAGCAACTCAAAGAGGGTGGTGATCTGTTCCAGCGAATAGGGAACCCGCGCTTGTTGACCGTCCCGGAACGTGGTGTCCGTGATGAAAATATCACGTTGTTTGAGTTCATGGGGATGGATGGTGTGGGTGGTCCCGTTGATTTCCTCGATGATCGGGCCGTCCCATACGATATGGGGCGGCATGATATGCGGGAACATGTCGGTAAACAGAGCCGGTTCAGAGACTTCCTTAAGCTTCCAGTCGTGTGCCTTCATGATCCAATCAATCCTCCCGGTAAAACGTGAGTTAAAATAATACGGGGGAAATGGGCTCGATATCGAGTGTTTTTTTCAACCGGATCCTTTTTTACCGGGGCATTGCGTTTTTGTGTGAAAAAGGAGTAGTTTATGCGCTTTGCAGTCAGGAGATTGCGACGATGCGATGGTTCATTGCCGGATGTTTGATGATGCTTGTCATGCCGGGATACGCTGCCGAACGGGAATCTTTCGTCCAATGGAGTACGGCCCTTGGGCCGGAAGGGTTCCCACGGACGACGTTCACACGGGGAGAATCGATCCCGGTACGGATGACCCTCCAAGGTAAGACGGGACTCCCCGCTGGTCGGGTCCGGCTGGCGGTTGTTTCGGCAGACACCACCTGGGCCAACGTCTCCGTGAAGGTTCATGCGACGACGGCGATGGTGGCCTCGGTCCTGGCGGAGATTCCCGTTCCGGCGCTCCGGCGCGATTCCTACCAGTTGACCCTGGAGGGGACGTTCCCGGACCAGACCCTTGCCACCAGTTGGACGATCCGGGTGGCCTCGCCTCCGTTACCGGATTCCCTGGCGATCGGCATGTGGTGGGAAAACGCCTACCGAAAACAGCAGACCGAAGTCAGGGTGTCCGAGTACCGGGATCGCGGGTTCAATGTGATGCAGGTTATGGCGGTTTATCCCGCCCTGCTGGACGAATGCCTGTGGCAGGGAATCCGGTGCGTGAGTATCACGCATGGTCAGGCCCGCGGGGCGGATGGGAAAACCCTTGAAACCGGGAACCGGCTGATGGCGGATGGGCGGGTGTATGGGGCGGATCAACAGCGTCCCCGGTGGAGCCTTGCCAACACGAACTGGCAGGATGCCATGGCCGCTTCCATCGGCCGGACCGTTGGCAGCCTCGCGTTGCATCCCGCCTACTGGCCGATGGTGTCGACCAGTGATGATTATTTCATGTGGACGGGACTGGATTACCATCCGGAAAATGTGCGCCGGTTTACGGAGCAGACCGGACGGGAAGTTCCGCGTCCTCCGGAGGCCCTTGCGGAACCATTTCCGGTTGCCATTCATCGCGAACCGGGAGTGATTGCGGATGACGATCCGTGGGTGTGCTGGTTGCGATTTCTGTGCCGCGATGTGCTGGGGCGGTATAACCGCCGCATAACGGATGTGGTGCTCCAGGCAACCCACGGGCGGGGCGCTGCCATGCCGTTATGCGGCGGGGGACGCGAAAATGTCATGGGTTTTCTCCCCTATGTGGATGTGCTGACGGGGCAATGGCCACCCTATAATTTCGGTGCGCATGGATTCAATGTGCTGTGCTGTTACAATTATAATTTCTACCGATATCCGGCCCTGTCCCAGGTTTGGTGGTATGAACTGGGGCGTATGGGGAATCGGGATCTGCCGCAATGGCTGATGCCGGAAACCATGGATCCACGGGCACTGACCCACATCCAGAACCTGTACCTCTACCTGGCGGCCTTGCAGCGGGGGTTGATGTATTTTATCTACGAACGCACCACGCCGGGTGCATTCGAGGCGTTCGAGCGCGTATTGCCGGTGCTTAACCGCCATGGGCCCTTATTGGTGTCCCTGGAAGCGGCGGACTGCCCGACGGCCATCCTGATGCCTTTTGAACAAGCCTGTTTCAATACGGATTTCCCGGTCGATACGCAATATGCCTATGCAAACCTGCGTATGGCGCATCGGGATGTGGAGCCGGCCACGCCGGAGGAATTAGCCACTAGCCGGTATCGGACCGTGTTGCTGGCCGGGATCGACTGGCTCACGGCGTCCAGTTTCCAAGCCCTCGGGCAATTTCAATCGCGGGGTGGCATCGTGTGCGTCGACCGGGATACCCGGGTGCAAATCCCCGGCGCCGTACGGCTTGATCTTTCACTGGGAACGGGAAATCGAAACGCGGGTTACGGTAACCGGGATCAGATTCGATCAATCCGGAATGCCGTTGATCCCCACGTGCCGGGTTGGGCGCAAGCGGATGACCCGCATTGGTTTCTCCGGCATTGTCGGTTGGATGGCGTCGATTATTTATGGGTGGTGAATCTCATGACCCGGGAACAGGATGCGGCGGTCATACCGGAATCCGGACAGGAGCGGCGCGATCCACATCCGCTGCCGGTGGGGGCCGGTTGGATGCATGACGTGCAAACCGCACGGCTGGATGTCGCGGTTGGTCCGTCGATGGTATTTGATGTGTTCAAGGGTAAACCGTTGCTTTCAAGGACGGATCCGGATTCAGGCCGGCTTCGGGTGGATGCGACCACCGGGATATGGCAGGGGACCCTGCTGGCGTTTTATCCGTCGAAACCGGATCGTTTGGTGGTGCAGGCATCCGACCATGCAAGGGCCGGGCGATCCCTGACCCTGAAATGTCAGGTTTCCGATGGAAAAAAGACCGTTGAAGCGCCGTTTACCCTGCAGGTCAATGTGACGAATCCCGATGGAACCCGAAACTTGGATTACACCGGACAATGGCTGATGCACCGGGGAGCGGTCCGGATAATCATCCCTTTTGCGATCAACGATCTGCCGGGACCTTATCAGTTTGAGTTTGAAGTTCCGGATTGTGGCCTGACGGCGGTACAATCGGTGGTTTTGAAGGGTCGCTAGTCATGTCCGAAACAAACCAGGAACGTTGGATTCACCGGGGTGTCTGCCGGGCGCAGGTTGCCGTGCGTTTGCGGGACGATCCGGTTTTCATGCAGGCGCTCGTGGACCTGGATGCCCGTCTGCATGATGATGCCCTCAACGCTCCGGCCATGCTTCAACCGGGCGCCATGCGCGTGACCCTGGGTTCGACGCTTGGTCCGCTTGATGCCTGGGTAAAAAGGTTTTCAGCGGGAAACGCCTTCACGCGTCTGTGGGGCAACCGGCTTGGTTCCCGCGCCTTGCGGTGTTTTCAGGTAGCGGAACATTTGCGCCGGCATGGTGTCGGAACCCCGGAACCGATTGCCTGTCTGGAACATGGTGTGAATCGTCACCGCGGGGCTGGTTGTTACCTGGCAACCTGCCTGGACGGGTGGGTCAGCCTGACGGAGCAATTGGTTGCGTTGTACCATGACGATCCGGATTGCACAAAGTTGATGACGCTGCTTCAGGTGACGGCCGATGCGGTGCGCAAGTTGCATGAGGCGGGAATCCAGCATGGGGATCTTGGCAACCAGAACATTCTCCTGAAACGTGATGGACCGGGAAACTGGTCGGCGGTGTCGTTTATCGACCTGAGCCGGGCAAACTGCCGTGGAACCTTGTCCCTGGAAGATCGCGGGAGGGATATTTCACGCCTCTCCCTGCCATCCGATTTCCTGCGGATTTTCAAGGATATGTATTGGGCTGGCATCCGTCCGCCTGAAGCGTTTGATCGTGCCGAGCGCCGGCATCGTCGTCGGTATCGCCGGCATGATCGCACCCGAAGCTGGCGGCATCCGTTACGGGAACGGGCACGCGCACAGGAACGGGCGGGGCGACGGGTCTATCCGGAACCACGGGATATCTGGATATGGGACGAACGGTCCGGACAGCCGGTGATCACCCTGCGTCCCGAGGATCGCCGGCGTCTCTATCCGGCAGCACGTGCGGTTCAACTGGTCGCGGCGGGGGTAAAGGCTGCGTTTCCCCTCTGGAGGGCCTATCGCGCCCTGCGTGCGCAATGTTTTAACCTGCCGGTTCCGTTGGAATCGCGCATTGCCTTGTGTGTTGAACCAATGTCCGGGAACCTGGACCGGCAATTTTCCCTTCTGCGGCCCCTGGGGGCCATTCCGATCATGGTGCGCTTTTACCGGCATGAGGGAGTGACCGGGATTGTACGGCGTACCGAGGCTGTCAGGATGTTGCATGAACGGGGGCATCCCGTCACCATCGCATTCGTGCAGGACCGGAGGGGGGTACGCGATCCCGCCTGCTGGAAGGAATTTGTTGAACAGGTGTTGTCGGCCAATGCGCCGCGAATCGAATGGGTGGAACTTGGTCATGCAATCAACCGGGTCAAATGGGGGATCTGGGAATACGGGGAATACCAGCGACTGGTCGAGTCCGCGCGGTCACTGCTGGCGCATTACCCCGCGGTCCGGGTCATGGGGCCTGCCGTCATTGACTTTGATCCGGTTTCGGCGCTGGCGGCCCTGCGTGCGGTCCGGAAAAGCCGTCTCCGGTTGGCGGCCTGTTCCGCCCACCTGTATGTCGACCGGCGTGGTGCACCGGAAAACCGGCAGGCAGGATTTGACCTGATCGACAAATGTGCCCTGATGCGAGCGGTGGGGCGTGTATCGGGTATCTGTGATGAGGGACTGATTCTTTCGGAATTCAACTGGCCGCTCGCTGGAACCGGGGTGTATTCCCCGGTGGGTGCGCCGTACGAATCGCCCGGTCCCCACGTGAACCAGCCATCGGTCGACGAGGATACCGCCGCGGCATATTTGCTGCGCTACCATGCGCTCGCGTTGGCGTCGGGAATGGTGGACCGGGTATACTGGTGGCGTCTGACCGCCCATGGGTATGGACTGGTTGATGACCGTACGGATCCCTGGCGGGTTCGACCCTCCTATGCGGCATTATGTGTCCTGCTGGACATCCTGGGTCAGGCCATGTTCGTCAGCCGGATTCAGGCTCCGACGGGGGTATGGCTGTTGTGGTTTGAACGGCCGGATGGTTCGCCGGTTTGCCTGGCCTGGTCGGCTGCAGGACGCATACGTCACCGTCTGCCTTTCGATTGTCAGGAAATTCGCACCATGTTCGGGCAACGCCTGCCGATGATAGGGCGGGATCTGGAACTGGATGGTAATCCCGTGTATTGTGAAATAAGGAGAGACCAATGACGAATCCTGCCGATAACACCTTAACGCGCATAGAAAATCTGCTTGCCTGTCCGTCCTGCTTAAAACCCCTGAATCTTGGGGATGGGTATATATCCTGTTCCGGGTGTGGCGCGCGTTATCCGATTCAAAACGGCATACCGCTTATGGCACGAATGGGGATTCCCGATGTGGGGCGTCAGGTTTTTTCGGGAGTCGATGGGAATACCAGTGATCCCTATCAACAGCAGTACCAGGATCTCCGAGAAGCAGCACAATATAACGCGGAGTATAAACAAAAATTTTTTAAGCGAATGAGCACGCGAAGGGAATTCCACATCCTTCGCCGTCTTCTTGCTGGACAGGGACACACCCAGGTGGTTCTGGATGTTCCTTCCGGAGGCGGTCGATTGAGCATGCAGATCGCTCCGTTCACCGATCTGTTGATTGAAGCTGATATCGCCCGTGGACAGGTTGAATATGGTAAAAATAACAGTCGGATATCGGTGCCTCAAATCTGGATGACGGCGTCGGCTTTTTGCCTGCCGTTTCATGACAATAGTATCGATGCTGCAATCTGCTGCCGGTTGTGCCATCACCTGCCAACGAAGCATGAGCGGGATGCCTTGATTATTGAACTACTGCGCGTTTCGAAAAAATTTGTTCTGATGACATTCTTTGACTACCACTCGGTGAAAAATTATCTTCGGCGGATTCGCCAGCCTTTCGATCATCAGCTACCGAAAATGACCATGAAACGTCAGGAAATTAAAGATCTAGCCGCGCAACATGGCGCTACGTTAATTGATGCGCCGTATCTGGCGCCCTTCTCCTCCGGGCACCGTTATGCCTTGATGGTAAAATCCGGTGCTCGGGTATGAATGTTGAGCGCTCCCGTGCCGGTTATTGTAGCGGGGAATTCGATCTTCCGACTCTTGTCGGCTTGGCAATTGGTTCCCGAAATGAAAGCTCGGTCGGCATCTTCCTGAAAGTAGAACCGAATACTCTTATCTGGAAAGGGCGTCGCGAAGGCGATGGTTCTCCTGTCGTCTACAAAATGTACCGGAATAGGGGTTGTATCGGTTGGATAAGAGAAGGATGCTTTCAATTCAGGGTTGAACGCGAGTATCAGGCCCTGTCTCATTTGGTACGGCATGGCATACGGTGCAGCGTTCCATTTTTCTGGACTCGTGGGCACGACCCTGAACATGGTCGATACGAAATTCTTTGCATGCGTGAAATTCAGCAGGCAACCGCCCTGACGGAATTGGTATCGTCAGGGCATCAAAACGCGATCGATATCGGCGTGCTTTATGTCATGGTTCGACACATGCATGAAACAGGATTTTATCACGGTCGATTGGATCTCCGAAATATTGTTCGCGGTATCGATGCCGATGGTGTAAGCGACTATCACATTATCGATACCCCATATGCCATGATCTTTCCCGGCAGTATCGCCGGCACAGCGATGGCATGGGATGACCTCCGGCAACTCTCCGGTTATGTCTACCGGATATGGGGAACCGAAGTTGTCCGTGCCGGACTGATTGGTTATGGGTTGGGGAAGAAGGAATCGCATAAAATGATGGGAATCCTACCTCGGTCAGGCGTCCCATTATTGATGCGTAATCTCAAGCGTTTTTATTTTGGACTCCGTCTCCGGTTTTTCTATAAATACGAAATATTTTAAGATCAAGGATGTGTAATCAATGACGCCTGAATCATCCAGAACACAATATCGGAACAATCGATTCCGAAAATACCGGATTGGGTTTACCAAGCTGCTGGGTTTCGTTTTGTTGCTGGCGCTTATTTTGGCCAAACGAGGAACCGTTGGGCTTGTGACCGACATGTTGTATTTCATTGGCGTTATTCTGGTTGCAATAGGGACGCTGGGACGACTTTGGTGTTCACTGTATATTGCCGGCCGTAAGACGACGGAACTGGTTACGGTTGGGCCCTATTCGGTCAGCCGACATCCGCTCTATTTTTTCAGTTTTGTCGGCGCGCTCGGTGTCGGGTTGGCAACTGAAACAGTTACCATTCCGATACTCTTCCTGATATTCGGGTTGCTGTATTACCCTTCAATTCTTCGAATCGAAGAATCCCTGTTGATCGGGCAGTATGGGGATGCCTACTTACGGTACAAACAACGTACGCCTGGTTTTCTCCCCCGTTGGTCAATATTGGTCGAACCCGCCACCTATGAGGTAAACCCACGTGTGTTCTTGAAACACGTTTTCAGCGCCCTTTGGTTTATCTGGTTCCTGGGTATCCTTGAGCTGCTGGAAAGCTTTCAGGAGTATGGTTTTGTGGCAAACTATTATACTGTTTATTGATTGGCCGGAGACCATGGATAGGTTCTGATTCAATCGAGGAGGTGGGTTTGTCTCGGGTTGTCAATTGTTACGACGGATCAGATGGCGGCTTAGTAGGATCGATGCCAGAATCGGAACCCACATAATCAAATCTGGTCGGATCGACGGATAGACACGGAGGCTTTCCGTCAGGATGAGCGACAGGTAGAACCCTATCACCACCAGTAGGCTGATCGCTATGCCGATCGATGATTCGCGCCGATGTGAGCGAATGCCGAGCGGAACACCCAGCATAACGAACACCATACAAGACACCGAAAGGGCGATGCGTTTCTGCATTTCAACCTGCAACGACATTCGTGTTGTAGCGGCAGTTGATGCGTCCGGATGTTTTTCGGAAACGGTGTTGGCGGCGATTCCATCGCGCAAGTCTTGGAAGGTCATGTCCTTACGTTGCTTGGTGTAGGTCCGTTTCCGGAACGCATCGGTGATGCGTATGGGCAGGCGGCTGAAAAATCCGGACCCCGGCTGGTTGCGTTCAAACGGATCGATCCGTCCATCCTTCAGCTCGATGATGAGGTCATCACCCTCGGTGACGAGCTGTGCAGATTCAGCGCGGATTTCGCGGACGAAATCCGGTTGCCGGTAATCGGTAATCCGCAAATTGTATAGCTGGTCACCGCGTTTTTCGCCGACATAAAGCTTGAATCCTTCGAATTCCTGGAACCGTCCTTCCTCGATCAGGTCCAGGGATGTTCCAACCCCGGCGGCCGCTGAAGCAGATCGGCTGGCAAAATGTCCGCGAGGAGCCAGTTCGTTATTGATAAACAGACAAACCAGGGTAAACACGACCGACAACATGAACGGGTAGCGGAGGATCTGTACGAGGCTGATTCCGCATGCCCGCATGGCGGTAATCTCCCCATCCGCGGAAAGTCGCCCGAAAACCAGTAAACTGGCGACCAAGGCACTGATCGGAATGGAAAAGGCAAGTGCTGGCGGCATGGTCATCAGAAAGATGTGACCGATCAGGCTGACGGATCCCCCCTTGGCGAGAACATCGGTTATCTTGAATATGACGCCCAAGGACATGATGAATGTCAGGATCATCAGGGTCATTGCAAACGTAAAAAGGTAATTCCGGATAAGGTATCTACCGATGGTTTTCATTCGAATACAGATCTGCTTTATAGAGGATTCGGTCCTCCGGCCGGTAGACGTGCAAACAACCACAATTCCTTGTCTGGATACCATGCCATCGGTTCACATGCAAGCCCGCCGATCACAGCGACAAAGGCGCTTCGCGTTTCGGTGCTGGAGCCGGCCCGACCCCGGGCCGGTCTGGCTGGGTGGTTGGCAGGTTGTGGGATTAGGGACGTGCGGAGCGCCCTGTAGCCGCGATGGATGAAGAAAGATCTGCTTGATAAGCGCTTGCGGTGTGGTTTGCCGATTGTGAATTTTGCAGGTGGAACTCTTGACGAAAAGGCGGGTGCCGTCTATAGTCAATGTTTTGAAGCGACAATCGACCTTGTGTGGAGCTTATACTACCATGAACTACGCAGTTGTTGTGGCGGCAGGTAAGAGTACCCGGATGGGGGCGAATGTTGACAAGGCATTCCTCACGCTCGGGGCAAAACCGGTGCTGGCCTATTCCATGCAGGCGTTTGAGAGTTGCCCGGATATCCATGGGGTAATTCTCGTTGTGCGCAAGGATCGTTTGCAGGTTGCACGCGGTATGGTGCAAATGCTCGGATTTATAAAGGTGCGCAAGGTGGTGGCCGGGGGCCTTGAGCGGCAGCATTCTGTCCAGAACGGTTTGGACGAATTGGGTGAAGATGTCAGTGTGGTGGCTGTCCATGACGGGGCTCGTCCTTGTGTAACCCCTGAATTGATCTCTGAAACGATCAAGTCAGCCAAGCGATATGGTTCGGGTGTTGCGGGTGTCAAGATCACGGATACCGTGAAAAGCGTTGAACGGGGCATGACGATCAGTAAAACGGTGGATCGTTCCATGTTGTGGGCCGTCCAGACGCCGCAGACCTTCCAGGTTGACATCCTCCGCAAGGCGCTGGCTTATGTGAAGAAGAAGAAGCTGGCGGTTACGGACGAGGCGTCGGCTGTTGAATTGATGGGCGAGGATGTACGGATTGTTCCGGCATCCAGTGCGAATATAAAGATCACGTCGGCGGATGATCTGATGCTGGCCGCCGCGCTTATGCGCTTGTAGGCAGGGGTTGGGTTCAAATGGCCAAGGGGAAGTACGCCGTACTGGGCGACATTCATGGGAACTGGGAGGCCTTATCCGCTGTTTTGGAGGATGCCTCCAAACGTGGTGTTACCGGTTATGTATGTGTCGGCGATCTGGTCGGCTATAACGCTGATCCCGCAGCCTGTATCCGGAAGATACGGGAACTGAACTGCCCAACCGTCCGGGGCAATCATGACCATTATTGCGCCTATGACGAATCCCTGGAAGATTTCAATCCCATGGCGGCCAACTCGGCCGATTGGACCCGCCAACAGCTGAACCAGGATGAGCTGACCTATCTGCATGACCTGAAAATCTCCCGGCTGGTGGAGGGTTTTACGCTGGTTCACAGCACCCTAGACATGCCCGAGAAGTGGGGATACGTATTTGACCCGCTGGAGGCGGACTCCAATTTCAACTATCAGACCACCTCGGTCTGTTTCCATGGGCATACGCATATCCCGGTTATTTTTGAAAAACAGGGAGCAACGCGTCGCCTTTCGGTCAAGACCATCAAGATTGCGTTAGGCTGCAAGTATTTCATCAACGTGGGTAGTGTCGGTCAGCCACGCGACGGGGATCCGCGTTCCTCGTATGCGGTGTATGATTTGGATGCGCGTGAGGTTGAATTAATCCGGGTGCCGTATGATGTGGCGGTTACCCAGGAGAAAATCCGCCGGGTCGGTCTGCCGGAACGGCTTGCCAAACGTCTGGAACTTGGCAAGTAGACGGTCCGGTTCGATAACGGATGAGTGTCACATCACCATACAAAAGGGGAGTACCATGGCGTACGTCATTTCTGAGAAATGCACCAAGTGCGGCAGTTGCCTGCCAGTCTGTCCGGTCGAAGCCATCAGCGAGGGTGATGAACGTTACGTAATCGATGCCGAGAAATGCGTGGATTGCGGGCAATGTGCTGATGAGTGTCCGGTTCAGGCCATTTCGGCCGGCGATTGATCTTGAGCGCATTGGCTGAATCGTCCGCCGGTCGGTACCGGTACCTGTTTGGTCCGGTTCCATCGCGCCGGATGGGGCGGTCGCTGGGTGTCGAGCTCATCACGGCCAAGACGTGTTCCTTCGATTGTCTCTTCTGTGAATCCGGGCCGACGACGGTACATACCCTCCATCGTGACCGGTTGGTTCCCGTCGGCGACGTGCTGGATGAATTGTCGGACTGGTTTGACCGGGGTGGGACGGCGGATTACGTCACGCTGGCCGGAGCGGGTGAGCCCACCTTGCATCTGGATTTCGGGCGGGTATTGGAGGCCCTTAAACCGCGCCCGGTCCAATCGGCCCTGCTGACCAACAGTTCCCTGATGCATCTTCCCGAGGTTCGTCGTGATGCTGCCATGGCAGACCTGGTGAAGGCTTCCTTGAGTGCCTGGGATGAAACATCCTTCCGGCGGTTGAATCGACCCTGTGACGGGGTGGACTTCCGTGAAATCCTGGATGGTTTAACCGCGTTTCGTTCCGCGTTCACGGGACGGTTCTGGTTGGAAGTGATGGTTCTGGACGGTATCAACGACAACCCGGCTGACATGCGTCGGATTGCCGAACAGGTTGATGCCTTGCATCCTGACCGGGTGCATCTGAATACCGTCATCCGTCCACCGGCCTACCGGACGGCGGTTGCGGTTGATCCCGGGCGTTTAAACGGCCTGGCTTCGCTTTTCCGCTCACCCGTGGAAATCAGCATGGCGGCTCCGGGTCCGCATGGACCCGGAAAGGGTGCTGATGCGGATCTGGTTCCGGACATCCTGGCCATCGTGTCACGCCGTCCCTGTACCCTGGCCGACCTGTGTGCCGTGTCGGGACAGCCGAAAGCCGTCTTGAGCGACCGCTTGAAATCCCTGCTCGATGCCGGACTCGTCCGGGTGGACCACCGTCCGGACGGGGATTACTGGATGGCCGGCCGGCCGTGATTTCGCTGGTTTTCGGCGGATTCATTCTTTACTGTCCCATTGCCGTTTGGCTTGACTGCATACGGACCTCGGGTCGAAAGATGGGCGGGAAATTATGCAACTGTTGAAACGTTTATTCGGAACCAAGAACCAACGGGACATCAAGCGCTTGAAGCCGTTGGTGGACCGCATCAACCAGCTGGATGCCTCCTATCGTTCCCTCTCCGAAACTGAACTGTGTGCCAAGACCCGGGAATTCAAGGAACGCCTGGCCAAAGGGGCCGCGCTGGACGATCTCCTGTGTGAGGCGTTTGCCGTGGTCAAGCAGACCTGCCGTCGTCTGGCTGGGACCCGTATCCAGGTTTGCGGGCATGAATTGATCTGGGAAATGGTTCCCTACGATGTCCAGCTTATCGGCGGTATCGTCCTGCACCAGGGTAAAATCGCCGAAATGGCAACGGGTGAAGGTAAAACCCTGGTCGCCACGATGCCCCTGTATCTGAACGCCTTGACCGGTCGGAATGTACACCTGGTAACCGTCAACGATTATCTCGCGCGCCGGGATGCGGAATGGATGGGGACCGTGTATCGCTACCTGGGACTGACCGTGGGATGCATCCAGAATGCCATGCGGCATGATGAACGCAGTCAGCAATACGCCTGTGACATAACCTACGGGACCAATAGTGAATTCGGTTTTGATTACCTCCGTGACAATGGCATGGCCTACAGCCCGGAAGGCATGGTGCAGCGCGGCTATTCCTTTGCCATCGTCGATGAAGTCGACAGCATTCTGATCGATGAAGCCCGGACGCCGCTGATTATTTCGGGTCCGGCACCGGTCTCGTCACACCAGTATTTTGAACTGAAGCCCCGCGTCCAGCAACTGGTCAATAAGCAGCACAATCTGTGCAACCGCCTGATCCGCGAGGTGCGGGAACACCTGGACCGCAAGGAGACTGAAGCGGCCCAGTTCAAGCTCTACCAGGTTCATCAGGGAATGCCGAAGCACAAGCAGTTGTTGCACCTTCTGGAGGAGCCGGATATCCGGAAGCTCCAGGAACAGGTCGACAACATGATGTTGACGGACATGCGCAAGGAGCAGGCCCGTGAACTTCGCGAATCCCTCTATTTCACCATTGATGAACGTGGGCGTGATGCCACCCTGACCGACATGGGGTGTGCGGCACTGGATCCCACGAATCCCGACAGTTACGTGATGCCCGACATCCTGACCGCCACCGCTGAACTGGATGCCGACACGTCCCTTACCGAGTCGGATCGGGCGAAAAAGCGCCTGGAGATCCAGGCCCATTATTCGACGGCGAGCGAACGCATTCACAACGTGGACCAGTTGATCCGGGCCTATTGCCTGTACGAAAAGGACGTCGAGTATGTCGTCCAGGAAAACCAGGTATTGATCGTTGATGAATTCACCGGCCGCATCCTGCCGGGACGACGATGGAGTGATGGTCTGCACCAGGCCGTTGAAGCCAAGGAAGGGGTCAAGATCGAGCGGGAAACACAGACCCTTGCCACCATTACGATCCAGAACTATTTCCGCATGTATGACAAGCTGGCGGGAATGACGGGAACCGCGGAAACCGAGGCGTCGGAGTTTCATGAGATCTACAAACTGGATGTGGTGGTGATTCCCACCAACCGTCCGGTCCGGCGGATCGACAACAACGACCAGGTCTACAAGACCCAGCGGGAAAAATACAAGGCCGTGGTGGATGAGGTGGTGGGCTGCCACCAGCGGGGACAGCCGGTACTGGTCGGTACGGTCTCCGTGGAAACGTCCGAACTGATCAGCCGGATGCTCAAGCGGGCCGGGGTGGTGCACACCGTGCTCAACGCCAAGAATCATGCCCAGGAGGCCGAGATCGTGATGCGGGCCGGCCAGCCCGGGGCGGTAACCATCGCCACCAATATGGCGGGGCGGGGGACCGATATCAAACTGGGCGAGGGTGTGGTTCACCTGGACCGGAGTGTCATCACCTCCGGTCTTGGTCTTCAGGATCGCCTGAGGGGACGGACCCTGCGCGAGATCCTCGAAGCCACCCCCTGCGGCTTGCATGTGCTGGGTTCGGAACGGCATGAATCGCGGCGCATTGACCGCCAGCTGCGGGGGCGTTGCGCCCGGCAGGGAGATCCGGGCTCCTCCCGTTTTTTTGTGTCGCTGGAGGATGACCTGATGCGGTTGTTCGGTTCCGACCGGATTGCCGGCATCATGAGCCGGTTGGGCATGGAGGAAGGCGTACCCCTGGAACACCGGTGGTTGAACCGTTCGATCGAGACCGCCCAGCGCCGGGTTGAACAACAGAACTTCTCGATCCGCAAACGGACCCTTGAATATGACGATGTGATGAACAAGCAGCGGGAGGTCATCTACACGTTCCGCGGCGAGATCGTAAGGGCGGAGAAACTCCGGGAACGGGTGCTGGATATCTTCGACGACTTGATCCTTACCCAGGCCGAGGGATTGCTGGCCGGTACGGATGAAGACGGGGTCCGGGCGTTCGTGGCATGGGTTCAGCAGACGTTCCCGGTCGCCCTCCGGGTTGAGGACATCATGCCGGTGGCCGGGGATGTTGAACAGACGACCAGCCGCGTTCTCGACCGCGTGCGTGATGCGTATGCGCTCAAGATGGCGGACGCCGGCGAGCAGTCCGCCACGGTGCTGGAACGCCAGATCATCCTGCAATCCATCGATACCCACTGGCAGGAATACCTGCGCGCCATGGATGCCTTGCGGTCCGGCGTCGGGTTGCGGGCCTATGGCCAGCGGGATCCGCTCGTCGAGTACCGGCGCGAAGCCTCGAACATGTTCGGTGAACTGATGGGGCAGATCAAACAGGATATCGGCACCGGATTATTCCGTGTATCCTTCAATGCCCGTTCGTTCGGCGATTTCATTTCATCGCTGCCACAGACCCTGGTTCACGACCAGATCCCGGTTTTTGGCGCCGGTCGCATGGCCGCGGGGGCCGGGACGGGGTCCGGCGATCAGCCGGAAGGCCCCCTGGATGACGTTTTCCGCAAGGCGACCCAGGCTTCCGCAGCCACCCTGAATGTCCACCGTGAGGCGCCCAAGGTGGGCCGTAACGACCCCTGCCCGTGCGGCAGCGGGAAAAAATACAAAAAATGTTGCGGGCAATGATGACGGAGCCAGCCGGAGAGAATCGATTGGCGCCGGAGCCATCGTTAAAAGGGTCCGTCGCCACCCGCTGGTCCTTCTGGATGCGCCTGGCGGGATCCATCGCCACGGGACTTTTTCTGGCATTGGCGTTTCCCCCCCATGAAGAATCACCGGCTGCCTGGATGGGACTGGTCCCCCTGTTGCTCGTGATCCGGACCACCCGCCCGGCTGCGGCCGCAGGATGGTCCTGGTTGAGTGGCTGGGTCTTCGGGTTGTGCAGCCTGGCCTGGTTATGGAAGCTCAAGGATACGGGTGGTCCGGTGTGGCTGGTCGGTATCGGATGGATCCTGCTGGCCGCGTATGCCGCCTTGTATACCGGTGTTTTCGGTTATGCCCTGGCATGGTGTTTTCGCCGGGTTGGAACGATGCACCGGGGAGGGAATCTCGGGCTGATGGCGGTGGCAACCGCCGTCTGGGTCGGATTGGAATACGCGCGTGGAACCCTGGCCGGCGGGTTTCCCTGGAATGCACTGGGTGTCAGCCAGTACCGCAACCTCGGGATCATCCAGTTGGCTGAGTGGGGGGGGGTGCCCCTGATTTCCGGGGTGATTGTCTGGTTTAACATGGCCATAACCCTGACGATTCTTCGATTGTCCGAGGGCTGGAAGAAACGGGAGCGTGCCGGCTGGCAGTCTGAACTGACTGCCGGACTGGCCGTTCTGCTGGGATGCTGGGTGTGCGGCATGATGCGCTTGACGACCGTCCGCCAGATGATGGTCGACTGGCCCCGGATAAGGGTGGCGGCGGTTCAACCCAACATTCCACAGTTGCGCAAGTGGGATTCCGATTCGGACCGGATGATCCTGGATCGCCTCCGTTCCCAGACCGAATTGGCAACCCTGGTGGAACCCTCCCTGGTGGTATGGCCGGAAACGACCTTACCCGGGTTGTTGACGTCGGATCCGGAGTTGCAGGATTTTGTGACCGCATTGACAGCCACCAACCGGGCGGTGCTGGTCGGGTCCATGGAGATGGACGCAGCTTCCGGCGACCGGCGATTCTACAACACGGCATTTCTGGTGGGGGCCGAAGGTGAACCGGTTCAAGGGTATCGCAAGCAGCACCTGGTGCCGTTTGGCGAGTATGTGCCGTTTTTTCGCGGGGCCCGTTGGCAGACCCTGCTGGAACCGCTGGGGTTTTACACCTGCTGGCCGGGCACCGGGCCGGGCGTGATGACCGTGCCGGGCCTGGAGGTCCGCCTGGCCGTGTTGATTTGCTTCGAGGATGTGTTTGCCTACCTGGGTGGACGGGCGGTCCGGGCGGGTGCCGGCCTGCTGGTCAACCTGACCAACGATGCCTGGTTTGACGGGACGGCGGGTGCACGCCAGCATCGCAGCCATGGGGTTTTTCGCGCGGTGGAAAACCGGGTGAGCCTTCTGCGGGCGGCGAATAGCGGGGTGACATGCGCCATCGATCCGACCGGCGCCATCACCGATGAATTAAGCGGTGCGGACGGGGATCATGCCGTTGAGGGTTTCATGACCGCGTCGCTGGTCATCCGGCCGGAATCTTTGCCGCTGACCCATCACGCCCGTTGGGGCGATCATCTGCCGGGTCTTGCCGGATTGGCGGTTACCGGCGGGGTTTTTATTCTTGTCTGGGGTTTCTGGAAACGTGAGGATTGGAAAGCGCGCCCCGAAGGGGCCGGTGAAACGAAGGGGATTGTGTAATGGAGGAACTGAAAGACCGCCTGTTGGCGCTTCAGAAGAAGACCTCGGAAATGCGAGGTTATCTTTGACGTTGCAGGCAAGGAACGTCAGGTTGCGGAATTGGAGTCCCGTACGGGAGCTCCGGGATTCTGGGACCGGCCCCAGGAAGCCCGCGATCTGCTTGCCCGGGTGACTACCATCCGGAATGTATTGACGCCTTTCCGTTCCGTGGAGACGGCCCTGCAGGATACCGAGGTTTTGCTGGAACTGGGGGGTGCGGAAGACCCCGGCCCCCAGCAGGATGCCGTTTGGAGGGATGCCGCTTCAGCCCTTGATCGCGCGGACGCCCTTCTGGGGGATCTTGAACTCCAGGCTTTGTTGGGTGGTCGTTTTGACGCCAGCAATGCCTATTTGTCCCTGCATGCAGGTGCCGGTGGAACCGAGTCCTGTGATTGGGCGGACATGTTGTTCCGTATGTATATGCGGTATTGTGAAGTGCATGGTTTTGAAACCAGTGTTCTCTCGTATCAACCCGGCGAAGAAGCCGGCATCCGGAGTGTTGCTTTTTCGGTGACCGGTCCGTACGCCTATGGGTACCTGAAGTCGGAACGGGGAGTCCATCGACTGGTCCGGATCAGTCCGTTTGACGCCAACAAGCGGCGCCATACATCCTTTGCCGCCATGGATGTTGTGGCGGAAGTGCCGGATGATATCGAGGTGGATATCCAGGAAAGTGATCTGCGGGTGGATACCTACCGGTCCAGCGGATCGGGCGGGCAGCACATCAACAAGACGGATTCCGCCATACGGATCACCCATGGTCCGACGGGTATTGTGGTTTCCTGCCAGGCGGAACGTTCACAACACAAGAACCGGGCCAAGGCCATGCAATTGCTGAGAGCCCAGTTGTACGAATACTACCAGGACCAGAAACGCAAGGAAATGGAACGGTTCTACGCCAAAAAAGGTGAGATTGCCTGGGGCAGCCAGATCCGGTCGTACGTCCTTCAGCCGTACACGATGGTCAAGGATCACCGGACGGCGGAGGAAACCGGCAATGTGGATGCCGTACTGGACGGGTCCCTGCAGCGTTTCATCACGGCCTATCTGAAGTGGCAGGCCCGGCAGGCGCGCGATTCACAGGGGGGATGAGATGGCCTTGATCAGTATGACCGGTTACGGGGAGGGACGTGTCGCGCATCGCGGCATGCTCGTGGAGGTGGAATTGTGCTCGGTTAACCGGCGCCAGTTGGAAGTCCGGGTTTCACTGCCGAAATTCCTGAGCGTACTGGAATCCAAGGTTCAGGAGCATATCCAGCACCACGTCAACCGGGGGGCGGTCAACTGCTCGATCCGGGTACAACTCGGTTCGGGTGGCCGGGAGCCTGCCCTGGATGAGAAGCTGGCAGGTGCCTATCTCCGGCGTTTGCGCAAAGCGGCCGGTTCGCTCGGTTTGCGTGATGACCTGGGACTCTCGATCCTGTTGCAATTGCCCGATGTGTTGATCCGCCAGGAAGATGCCGTGGATACCCGTGCCGTCTGGGGACCGCTCGAGACCGCCCTGGACCAGGCCTTGAAAGGGCTCCACGTCATGCGCCGGAAGGAAGGCCGCGTGCTGGCAACCGACCTGCAGGGGCGCATCAAGGCGCTGGAAACCTTGTTGGCCGCAATCCGGCGACTGGCCCCGTCCGTTCGTGAACAATACGGACAATCATTGAAACAACGACTGGAAAAAGCGGGGATTCCCGTGGATCCCGCCGATGACCGGCTGTTGAAAGAGTTGGCGATTTTTGCCGAACGATGCGATGTTACTGAGGAAGTCGTGCGATTGGGCAGTCATCTGGCGCAAGCACGTGTCATGCTCCGATCGGCTGAGCCGGTTGGCCGTCCGCTGGATTTCCTGTGTCAGGAATTGTTCCGGGAAATCAACACGATCGGATCGAAGGCCAACGACGCCCGATTGTCGGTGTGTGTGGTGGATTTTAAGGCGCAGTTGGAACGCATGCGGGAACAGGTGCAGAATGTCGAATAAGACCCCAGGCCAGCGACCCCGGCCGCTGTTGATCGTGGTTTCAGCACCTTCGGGAGGCGGCAAAACCACCTTGTGCGACGCATTGCTTACCGAGTATGACAACCTGGTTTACTCGGTTTCCTGTACCACCCGTTCTCCCCGCGGTACCGAGATCGATGGGGAGGACTACATCTTCATGACGGATGAAGGGTTTCGCAAACGGGTTGAGGCGGGTGACTTCCTGGAACATGCAACGGTGCATGGGTATTCATACGGAACCTTGCGGGACGTGGTGGTCGAGTCCTTGCGGGAAGGGCAGAGCGTTTTGATGGACCTCGATGTCCAGGGTGCCCGTTCCATCCGTACGCTGGTGATGACCCTGCCCGAATCCGATCCGTTGCGACGTGGTTTCGTGGATATATTCATTGAACCGCCCTCCATCGAGATCCTCCGTGAACGGTTGGAGGAACGCGCGGAAGATTCGCCCGAAACCATCCAGCGGCGGTTGAATAATGCGGTGCGCGAGATGCAGTGTCGTGATGAATTCAGTTACCAGGTGGTGAACGAGGCGCTGGATCGTGCCTATGCCGATCTGGTGGCCATCCTGCAGAAGGAGTGGAACCGTGAACCGTAAAACGATCATTCTCGGGGTAACCGGCTCAATCGCAGCCTACAAGGCAGCGGACCTGGTCCGTCGCCTGCAGGATGCCGGTTATGCGGTGGCGGTCATCATGACCCGTGCCGCGACCGAATTCATTACGCCGCTGACCTTCCGGACCCTGACACGCCAGGCGGTGGGCGTTGACTTGTTTGATCCGGACCTGGACTGGAAGCCGGAACATCTGGCACTGGCGGATCGTGCGGATTGCCTGGTGATTGCCCCTTGTACCGCCAATGTCCTGGCGAAAATGGCGCATGGACTGGCGGATGATTTGTTGTCGTGCACGGCCTTGTCGGTACAATGTCCCGTCCTGGTGGTGCCCGCCATGAACGAGCGGATGTGGGATCATGCGGCCACCCAGGCCAACGTGAAGATCTTGCGCAGCCGGGGGGTTACCATCCTGGATGTGGGGACGGGTGGATTGGCCTGTGGGGTGACGGGACGGGGCCGCATGGCCGATCCGCCGGTTATCGTAAAAGCCGTACAGCGGGTGTTGAACGCCCGGAACAGGAAACGGTCATGAGTAAACGGGTTGTGTGGGCGCTGGTGTTGATCGTTGTGTTGATCCTGGTCCTGATCTTCAACCAGGGGAGTGTCAGCGTCAATATGCTGGCGTTTAATATTTCAGGAATGAAGGCACTGGTCTTCCTGGCCTTTACGGCGTGGGGTGTGGCCATCGGGCTCCTGATCCGATGACACGCCTGCAGGTGCATTGCCGCGGGCGGTTGTGCATTGCCGACCTGGAACGGGCGGAGACCTTTGCGTCGCGCCTGATCGGCCTGTTGGGGCGGAAGGAATTGCCGGCAGGAAGCGGCCTGCTGTTGCAGCCGGCAGGATCCATTCACACGTTCGGCATGCAATTCTCCATCGATGTGATTCAACTGGATGTCGATGGGCGGGTGATCCGGCGGGTGCAGGGGGTGCGGCCGTATCGCATGGTCCCGGCGTGCTGGCGTGTGCGGCGTGTAATCGAGGTTCAATCCGGATGGCTCGATCCGGATGGCATACAAACCGGCGACTGTCTCTCAATCGGTCCGGTAGCCTGAAGGCGGCGAACCCCGGGTATCGATACCAGGGTTCAGGGCGCCGGTGTTTCGTCCCGGATCGGGAGGCGGCTGCGTATGTCGGCTGCGGGAATGGTTTTGATGATCCCGGGACGAATTTCCAGCCGGACATTGCCGGTTGGGTCTATTTCGACCAATACACCGCGGAAAACATCGGTTGAGGTCCGAACCTCGCAATCCGGGATGAAGCGCCGGATCATGGCGCGATGAACAGTCAGGATCTTGTCCCGCTCGATGGTGATGCGCTGGATGGCGGGAAAGAATCCTTTCTTCTCAAACCGGATCTCGTGTTCGCCGGGCGGAAGCAGTCGGATTTTCAAGGGTTCTGAAATACGATCCGTGGTTCCGGTTCCCGTGGTGGTCATGCCGCTGTCCTTGCCGTTGACCAGGATCTGGACGCCGGCGGGTTCCGTGGTTACCTGGAGGGTTCCGGCATTGGCCTGCAGGCGGAATTCCTCGATCTGACGGGTTGCCTGACGCAGTTCGATGGTGCGGGCGAGGGTGTCATGACCGGGAAGTTCTGCACGAATCCGGTAGGACGCGGGGTTCAGCGGCTTGATTTCAAGCGGTGATTCGCCCCGGAACTGATTGTCGATGTAGATTCGTGCACCCGCCGGAATCGACACGATCCGTAATTCGGAGGGTTTTGGAACGAGGGTGAAGTTGAGTTGCTGGAACTCACCGGCAGCCAGTTTCAAGGTGCTGGTGAGGGGTTCATACCCATCGAATGACAGGTCGAGCGTTGCCGTGCCGGTCGAAAGGTTTTCAATCCGGCAGGGGGTTTTACCGCGGGTTATGCTGTTGAGGCTGACGGTGGCACCGGGAGGCCGTGATTCGATTGCAACCGTAGCGGTATCGGATGTGAGATCGACTGAGATCCGCACCGGCTTCCGGTCTGGAATGCTGATTTCCATTTCACGCGGGAGATGCCCGGTTTTGAGAATGCGGACCCGGTGCGTCCCCAGCGGGATGTCGGGAACGAAACAGGGGGTACGGCCGCGATGAATGCCATCCACTTCGATGTCGGCACCAACGGGACTGCTGTGAAAGAGGATCAGGCCATTCAGCCGTTCGAGGAGTATTTCAACCGCAACCCGTTGTCCGGGGGTGATTGCGATGGAACGTTGTTGGGTTTGGTATCCCGGGCAGGTGGCTTTGATCAGGTGCAGGCCCGCCGGAAGATTGGTCAGCGTGACGGGAGAAAGGTCCTGCAGGATGCCATTGACGGTAATGGCGGAGTTTGCGGGTTCAACCAGGATGCGGACCAGGGGAGGTGGTGCGGCATGGGTTGCCGTTATCAGGCACCCCATCCAAACAACAAGTCCGGCCAACAGGGACTGGTGGGGGCGGGTCATCGGCGTTTCTCCAAACGTTTTTCCACGTCGAGCAATTTGCGTCGTGATTCGGCGTGGCGGGGGTCTGAACGGTCCGGAATCCGCTCGCAGAGAATACGCAGTTCGCGTGCAGCGTTTTCCCAGTCCTGCAAACGGATGGCCTTTTCAGCCCGGAATCCGGCTTCCTCAAACGCCTGTTGGAGGGCCTGTCGACAGTCTGCGAGCAGAACATGCATGGCGGCGTAGTAATCGGGTTTTGGATCCACCGTCTCGAGGTACCAGTCCGATTCCTCGAACATCCGGATGGCCGAGGCGAGGTTGCCATACTGGACTTCACGTTCCTGGAACAACTTCTGTCCCTGCCGGTAGGATGTCTCGGCCATTTCGATCAGGCGTTCCACCGGAAACTGGATGGCCCACAGGCCCAATTCGTTCTTGCCGAACGTTTCGACGGATTCACGGGCGGCTTTAAAGATATCCGGTTCAAGACGGTTCAATACCCGTACCCGGTGGGAACGGCGACCGGCGGTTACCGAGAGGTCGTAGGCATCGTAGCTGTCGGGTTGATGTCCGGTGTAGTCGGGGGACAGCGTGAGAAATCCCGAGTCGAGGATGGATTGTTGGAGGGTCATGACCCATTCGGCATCCACGGTTTTTTCCTTGCGAACATGGCGATTGTTCTCGAGATCATCAATCTCGACGGTCAGGATGGCCTGGGGTGACAGGGTGAGCGCGTATCGGAAAACATTCTGGGTGTTGGCGATGACTTTTTCGTAGTTCAATTCAAAGGTCTTGGGTTCATCCGCGGGTACAACCACGGGTGCCGCAACCGGTTGATGCTTGAGTCGCGTCAGCTTCGGATACCAGATGATGACCGCGGTTATGGTCGAGAGGGTTGCCAGGAGCAGGAGAAAACCGATGTTCGGCGGCTTGGCGGCAGGGGGAACGCGGGGACCCAGGCCCAGATCAATCGGGGACGCTGGTGGAGGGGGTGATGCGGGTGGTGCGGAAGTCGGGGGTGGGTTGGCCAGCGGAGCCGGAGCTCCATCCAGGCGTGTACTGATGACCTTGAGTGTGGAGTCGCCGAGGGAAATCAAGTCACCGGGATTAAGCGCGACTTCCCCGACGGCTTTTGCATTGACCAATGTCTGGTTGGCACTGGCAAGATCCGTGACCCATAATGTTCCATCCGGTTTGAAAAAGAGCCGGCAATGATGCCGTGACATTACCGGATCGATTAACACGATATCGTTTTTGGATGATCGGCCAACCCGCGCACCCGCAGGCGGGACCACGAAACGCTTGCCGGTATCCTGGCCGGCGACTGCTTCCACGTGAGGCAGCGTACTCATGGGGTGAACCTAGCATCGCCATGATTCCATGTCAAACAACAGCGCATCTCTGAATTTTGGCGTTCCCATGAGCGGATCGATCTTACCTCCGGTTGGAGATGGCGATGTCGCCCCGTTCCCTTGCCGACCAACCCAGATTCAGACCGGCCGGGGGTCCCGCCTACGCACGGACGCTTCGGCGTGGTACGCGGGCCGGCTCCAGCGGAAAGGCACAAACTCGATGCGCCCGATGCCAAAGATTTTAATTGTGAAAAGTTTGACAATTATGATCCGACTGATTATTTTATACGGATGCAATTGATAAGACCGGAGATTCCGCGATTGACGGTTCGCCGCATGACGCGGTATTTGGTGCATTTACAGGGCCTGGGGGCTTCGGATGTCCAGTGGGTTTCGTCCCGTGAATTGGCCGAATCCCTGGGGCTTACCAGTTCGACGGTCCGGCAGGATCTTTCCTATGTTGATTGTTGCGGGATATCCAAGCGCGGGTATGAAGTCACGAAAATGACCGATTCCCTCGCGGGGGTATTGGGCATGAACCGCGAATGGAAAATGGTGGTCGTGGGGGCGGGAAACCTGGGACGCGCCCTGGCCTTGCATGAGGAATTTCAACGCCGTAATTTTTCCATATGCGGCATTTTCGACAACGATCCGGTCAAGATCGGGCGGAAAGTCGGGCATCTGGTCATTCGCAGCATGCGCGATATCGCGCACGTGACCGTTATGGAGAAGGTAAACATCGGTATCATTGCCGTCCCGGCTGCTGCCGCGCAAAGCGCGGCCGATTATCTGATTGCCGCCGGTGTCAAGGGGCTTCTCAATCTGGCGTTGACGCACATCGTGGCTCCCCGGCAGGTGTCGATTGTCGACTCGCGGATTATCACCAATTTGCTTGAGCTTTCCCATGCGATTCAAACCACGGATCAGCGTCGTTTGACGCTTTAACCATGCAACCATATCGAGTTGGAGTTTTTTTAAACATCAATCGTTAATATCTTGACGAATACGAAGCAAACCTATCAGGGGGAAAATATTCATGCCAACGCGGAAATGCAACGGGTGCGATGGAAAATCGGATCATGGCGTATTGTTAAGGCGTTTGGACAAGGTCTTGCGGGAGTACCGCGAGAAACCGGGGGCCTTGATACCGGTTCTTCAGATTGCGCAGGGATTGTTCGGTTATCTGCCTGAAACGGTTCTCAAGCGGATTAGCCTGGCGTTGGAAAAACCCTACAGCGAAGTGGCCGGGGTGGTCGGGTTCTATTCCTTTTTCTCGCGTATGCCGCGCGGCCAACATGTCGTTCGTGTCTGCCTGGGGACCGCCTGTTACGTGCGGGGTGGGAAACAGGTGCTCGATGCCATCCGCAAGCAGCTGGGCATCGAGGTGGGGGAAACCACGGCGGATGGAAACTTTTCACTGGAAGTGGCCCGTTGTTTCGGGGCCTGCGGGTTGGCGCCCGCCATCATGGTGGATAATGATACCCATCAGCGGGTCAAGGCTGCCCGTGTACAGGATATCCTGTCTCAGTACGTCAAGCGGGTGGGGAAGGCGAAGGGACGTTCCAAAGGGGGAAAACGATGACTCGTCGTACACGTATTGAAACACCGGAAGCGCTGAGCGCCATCCGTGACCGGGTGAAGCCCGTGGTGGAAAAGCGCGTTCATATCGAGGAAGTATCCGCGGGCAAACCGGTTGGCCGCTATGTGCTGGTGTGTACCGGTGGCGGCTGTATTGCCTCCGGTGCGTTGGCGGTCAAGGCGGCGCTCGAGAAGGAACTGCACCGTGCCGGACGCACCCGGTCGGTACAGGTGTTTGAGACCGGTTGTCTGGGGCCCTGTGCGGTCGGCCCCATCATCGTGTTGTATCCGGACGGCGTCCTGTACGAGAACCTCAAGCCGGAAGACATGGCGGATGTGGTCCGCCTGCACTTGAAGAAGGGGCAGATCGTGGACCGCCTGGTGCATCGCAAACCCGTGACGGGGGGACCCGTCCCCGCCCTGCGCGATATCGATTTCCTGGCGCGTCAAACCAAGATCGTTCTCCGGAACTGCGGGGTTATCAATCCGTTGAGCCTGGATGAATATATCGGGCGGGATGGTTACCAGGCCTTGTCCAAGGTGCTGAAGCATCTGCAGCCGGATGATGTGATTGAGTTGATCAAGCAGTCCGGCATCCGGGGGCGCGGTGGTGCGGGCTTCCCGACCTGGCTGAAATGGAGCCTGACCCGGAAGGCCGTGGGGACCGAAAAGTATGTGTTATGCAACGGGGATGAAGGCGACCCGGGTGCGTTTATGGATCGCAGCGTTTTGGAGGGTGACCCCCACAGCGTCATCGAAGCCATGTGCATTGCCGCCTATGCCATCGGGGCCGGGCGCGGGTTTATCTATGTGCGCGCCGAATATCCCCTGGCGGTTGAACGGCTTCAGCATGCCATTGATGATGCCCGCGCTGCCGGATTGCTTGGCGAGGGTATCCTGGGTACCAATTTTGCCTTTGATCTGGAGATCCGGATGGGGTCCGGCGCCTTTGTATGCGGCGAGGAAACCGCCCTCATGACGTCGATTGAAGGGAACCGGGGGGAACCGCGTCCGCGTCCGCCGTTCCCGGCGAACCGCGGCTTGTGGGGGAAACCGAGCGCCCTGAACAACGTTGAGACCTATGCCGCCATTCCTGCCATCGTGCTCAACGGGGCGGCCTGGTATGCATCTTTCGGCACGGCGAAGAGCAAGGGCACCAAGGTGTTTGCGCTGGCCGGCGCTGTCAATACCACGGGTCTTGTTGAAATCCCGATTGGGACCCCGCTGGGTGAAATCGTTTACGACATCGGTGGCGGCATTCCGGACGGCAAGCGGTTCAAGGCCGCCCAGATGGGCGGACCCTCGGGCGGGTGCATCCCCCGCGCGCATCTGAATGTGCCGGTGGATTACGAATCCCTGACCGAACTGGGCGCCATCATGGGGTCGGGCGGTCTGATTGTCATGGATGAAGACACCTGCATGGTCGATGTGGCCCGTTACTTCCTGGACTTCGTACAGGACGAATCCTGCGGGAAATGTGTTCCCTGCCGGGTGGGCACCAAGCGCATGCTGGAAATACTGGACCGGATCTGCGAAGGAAAAGGGGAGATGGCGGACCTCGATCGCCTGGTCACCCTCGGCAACCAGATCAAGGATACCGCCTTGTGCGGACTGGGGCAGACCGCCCCGAATCCCGTCTTGTCGACCATCCGCCATTTCCGGGATGAATACATTGCGCATATCCGTGACAAGCATTGTCCGGCAGGCGTATGCCCCGCACTGGTGCGTGCCCCGTGCCAGAATGCCTGCCCGGCGGGTGTCAATGTTCCCGGGTTTGTCTCGCTGGTTGGTGAAAAACGTTATGCCGAGGCCTTGCGTCTGCATCGTGAGCGTAATCCGTTCGCGGCCATCTGTGCGTCGGTTTGTTTCCATCCCTGTGAGCAGAAATGCCGGCGCGCCAAACTCGATTCGTCTCTGGCGATCCGCGGTGTGAAACGGCATATGGTGGAACAGGAAACCAAGCCGTTGTTGCCGGAAGTCCGGGATAATCCGGCGCATGCCAAGCGTAAGATTGCCGTCATTGGTGGTGGACCGGCCGGTCTGTCCTGCGCCTATTTCCTGGCGCGGATGGGTTTCCGTCCCACCATCTTTGAGGCATCCGGAAAACTCGGCGGCATGCTGGTTCAGACCATTCCGTCCTACCGGCTGCCGCGCGCCACCCTGGATCGTGAGATCCGGATGATTCGCGGGATGGGGGTCGCCGTTGAAACCGGCACGGCCTTGGGGCGTGATTTCACACTCAAGCAATTGCATGAGAAGGGGTACGAAGCCGTATTTCTTGGTGTTGGAGCCCCGCTCGGTGTCCGGTTGGGATTGAAGGGGGAGGATGTCAAAGGGGTGCTGGATGGCATCCAGTTCCTCAAGGACTACAACCTGAACCGCCTGACGAAAGTCGGCAAGCACGTGGCCGTCATCGGCGGCGGGAATGTTGCCGTGGATGCCGCCCGGACCGCCCTGCGGTTGGGCGCCAAGACCGTCACGGTGCTCTACCGGCGGACCCGTGAGGAAATGCCGGCGTGGGCTGACGAGGTTGATGAAGCCCTGAAGGAAGGGGTGCGTTTCGAGTTCCTGGTGGCGCCCCATGAGATCCTGTCCAAGGACGGCGTGGTGACCGGCGTGCACTGCACGCGCATGGAGTTGGGCGAATTCGACCGGAGCGGGCGGCGAAGCCCGCGTCAGAAAGCCGGGGATGCCCTGCTGGTGGATGCCGACCAGGTGGTGGCGGCCATCGGCCAGGCGCTGGATACGGATGCCCTTGTGAATGGTTCGGCCTTGAGCCTGGCGCGCGGCAACCGGGTTGAAGCCGATCCGGTCACCGCGCGGACATCCCTGGAATGGGTGTTTGCGGGTGGTGATGCCGTGACGGGACCTGCGTCCGTCATCGATGCGATTGCGGCCGGTGAACGGGGTGCAGCCGGTATCGATCGATACCTGACCGGTGAAGATCACGCATTCTGGCGGACGGAACGCGAGGTGGAAACGGCGTTTGATCCGGATGCGGAACCGGTGGCGACCGAACGTATGAAAGCCCGGATCGTGCCGGTTGGTAAACGACGGGGATTTGAAGAAGTGGAACTGGCGCCTGCGGCCAATGCGGCCATCCAGGAAGCGCGACGCTGTTTGCGATGCGATTACCGGGGCAAGGAATAACGGCGAAGGAAAGCGAGGAAAACCATGCCCAAATTAATGATCGACGATAAAGAAGTAATAGTGGCGGATGGATCAACGGTCCTGGAGGCTGCCCGGCAGTCGGGAATTCACATTCCCACGCTGTGTTACCTGGAAAATATCCAGGCCATCGGCGCGTGCCGGGTTTGTCTGGTGGAAGTGGAAGGGGCCAAGACACTCGTCACGTCCTGTACGATGCCGGCCACCGAAAACATGAAGGTATTCACGCGTACGAAGCGGGTGCGCGAAGCACGCCGCATGGTGGTCGAACTCCTGCTCTCCGAGCATGACGGCAACTGTCAGACCTGTGACCGGAATAACGACTGTGAATTGCAGGCGTTGGCAAATGAGTTGGGCATTCGGGACCTTCCGTATGAAGGCGCCCGGACCAAGGCAGGCAGGGATACCAGCACCCCTGCACTGATCCGGGATTCCGGCAAATGCATCAAATGCCGGCGGTGCGTGACGGTCTGCAACCAGGTGCAAAGCGTGGGCGCCCTCTTCCCGCAGTTCCGCGGGTTCAAGACGGAAATGGCGCCCGCCTTCGGACAGAACCTGGCGAACGTGGCATGCGTGCAGTGCGGTCAGTGTGCTGCGGTTTGTCCCGTCGGCGCCATCTCCGAAAATCCCCAACTGGACCGGGTGTGGGCCGCCCTGGATGATCCCTCCAAGACGGTGGTCGTACAGACCGCGCCGGCGGTGCGGGCGGCGTTGGGCGAGTGTTTTGGCATGGCGCCCGGAACGCGTGTTACCGGCAAGATGGTGGCCGCCCTGCGGCGATTGGGTTTTGATGCCGTCTTTGACACCAACTTCACGGCCGATCTGACCATCATCGAGGAGGGAGCGGAACTGCTTAAACGCCTGACCCTTGCGGTCAAGGAAAAACAACCGACCGCGTTGCCTCAATTCACCAGTTGTTCGCCGGGATGGGTCAAGTTTGTCGAGCATTTCTATCCGGAATTCATCCCGAATCTTTCCACCTGCAAATCGCCCCAGCAGATGTTCGGCGCCGTAGCGAAGACCTATTGGGCGGAAAAAATCGGCAAGAAACCCGAGGATGTCTACGTGGTGTCCGTGATGCCCTGTACGGCGAAGAAGTATGAGGCCCAACGCCCGGAAATGAACGCAAGCGGCGTTCAGGATGTGGATGCCGTGTTAACGACCCGTGAGCTGGGGCGTTTGATCCGGGAAGCCGGTATCGATTTTGCTTCCCTGCCGGACGAAACGGCCGATCGTCTGCTCGGTTTCTCCTCCGGAGCGGCGGATATATTTGCCAATACGGGAGGTGTCATGGAGGCGGCCCTTCGGACGGTCTATGAGATCGTCACCGGGCGGGAACTGCCGCTTGAGAACCTCCATGTCGGGCCGATTGCCGGTCTGGATGGAATCAAGGAAACATCGGTCACGCTTAACGGCACCGAGCCGGATTTTGCATTCCTGGAGGGCGTTACCGTGAAATTGGCGGTTGCCTCCGGTTTGGGAAATGCCCGGACGCTGCTTGACCGGATCAAACAAGGCAAGGCCAGCTACCACGTGGTCGAGATCATGACGTGTCCGGGCGGGTGCATCGGTGGCGGAGGACAGCCGCGTTTTACGACGGATGAGGTTCGGAAACAACGGATCCAGGCCATCTATTCGGAGGATGAAGCCAAACAGGTCCGGAAATCGCATGACAACCCGAAGATCAAGCAGATCTATGGCGAATATCTGAAAGCGCCTTTGGGGGAACGATCGCATCACTTACTGCACACGTGCTATGTTGCGCGTGAAAAGGTCTAGGCGCATCGTGGAGCGCGAAAGAGGAGCAGGGGATATGGCAAAGATTCTTGTTGTGGATGATGACCGGGAACTTGTCGAATCGCTAACGGTGTTGTTGGAAGGCCACGGATACCAGGTTGATGCCGCATTCTGCGGGAAAACGGGACTTCAACGGATTGTCTCCAACCGGCCGGACCTGATTCTACTGGACGTCATGATGGCGCATGACAGTGAAGGTTTTGAGGTGGTGCGCCAGCTCCAGGGTGAATCGTCAACGCACGGCATTCCGATCGTGTTGCTGACCGGCATTCGACGCGCCAAGAAGCTGCCGTTCAGCTTCGAGCCGGACGCGGATTGGCTGCCGGTGAAGGCGGTTTTGGATAAGCCGGTGAAGCCGGAACTCCTGTTGAAAACGATCGACGATGCGTTGGCTTCAGCCGTTTCCGGATAGGCGGCCCTTCATAGGCGCAATCGGCGCGGCCAGGCGAAGGATTATGCTAAAACTTAAGTTATTTAAACGATTTGCAGCCATCACGATCCTTTTTGGCATTCTTTCGATGCTGCTGGGCGTGCAAATCATGCGGCAACGCGTGATCAGCGAGGCGCAGACACGGGTCAGACTGGGTCTGAGCAGCGCCTGGGCCTTATTCGAGAATCGCCAACGTGAATTGTGCATCCTCTTGCGCTTGCTGGCGAACAAGGATTTGTTGCTCCGGGTGTGCGAGGAGCAGCGATGGAACGACTTGGAGTTGCGGAGCCGCCTGGAACGGATTCGGGCATCGTTCGGTCTGGATTTTATCGGTCTGGTCGATCCGGGAGGAACGGTGGTGTTTCGTGCCACGGAACCATATTCAACCGGCGATCATAAAACGGCCGATCTTGCCATCACGAAGGCGTTCAACGGCGAAACGGTGTCATGCGTCTCGCTGTTCACGCGCGCCCAGTTGATGCTGGAGGGTGGGGGGCTTGCAGATCGCGCCTTCCTCGAATTGGAGGAGACTCCCCGTTCCCGGCGTTCGCCCAAAATGGAGGAGTCCAGAGGCATGGTGATGCTTTGCGCGATTCCGGTTCGCAAGGGCCCATCCGTTATCGCCGTGGTATACGGGGGTATCCTTCTAAACCGGAATTTCGCGATGGTCGACGGCATCCGGGATGTCGTGTTTCGCGACGACGTCTACAAAGGACGGCAGGCGGGCACGGCCACCTTGTTTCTGAACGATACGCGGATTGCCACCACGGTGTTGCGCGAGAATGGGAATCGCGCGGTTGGAACCCGTGTTTCGCGTGAGGTGGCGGAACGCGTGTTGGACAATGGGATGGCCTGGTTTGGCGAAGCCTTCGTCCTGAAGGACGAATACCTGACCGCGTATGAGCCGATTCGCGACGTGCAGGATCAGATTATCGGAATGCTCTATGTTGGATTGCTGAAGCAACCCTTTAACGACATCGAACGGGGCATCGTGCTGAAATTTCTCTACATCTCGATCTTCGTGCTGTTGGTGGCGCTTGTCCTGGCGTTCCTGATCGCCGGACGCCTGGCAAATCCGATCCACCGCCTGGTCGAATCATCGCATCACATGCGGGACGGCAAACGACCGGAACCCGTTCCGTTGTCCGGTTGTTGCCGCGAGACGGACCTGCTGACCGAGGCGTTCAACCACATGGCGGTGGCGCTCTATGAACGCGAGGAGAAACTGCGGGCTTTGAACCGAAGTTACATGGAGACCCTGGCGTTCGTGACCCATGAACTGAAGAGCCCGATCGCGACCATGATGAATTATTTGTATCTATTGCGCGAACAGAAGCTCGGTCCCGTGACGGAATCGCAAATGAAAGCGTTGCGCGCGGTCGATTCCGGCGGCCAACGACTGGTTGAAATGATCCGGCATTACCTGAATCTCTCCCGTATTGAAAGCGGCGATTACACGCCGGTACGGTCGCGCGTGATGTTGCAGGCGGATGTCATGGCGCCCTTGCTGACATCCCTGGAGGCCGAACTGAAAGCAAACGGCATGTGCGTGGAGAATACGATACCGGCTACCCTCGTGTTGAATGCCGACCTCAACATGGTGCGCGAAGTCTATGAGAATCTGCTAGGCAACGCGATTAAATATGGCCGCCCCAGCGGTCGGATACGTCTTGCCGCACAGCCGGTCAATGGACACGTGGAATGTTCGGTGTGGAATGATGGTGACGGGATTGCGCCGGATAAGTTACCCTTGCTGTTCCAGAAATTCAGCCGGTTGGATAATGGCGGCGCTGCCCAGCGGCATCGCGGAACCGGGCTCGGACTCTTTATCGCGCAACATATCGTCGAGGCGCATGGCGGCTGGATCCGGGTCCATTCGTCGCCCGGCGACGGGGTGACGTTTGTCTTTACCTTGCCGGTTCAACGAGAAACGAGCGTGGAATAATGCAACGGATCGCCTGCGCCCGCGTGCAAGGAAACCGGATGGTTGTATTATGGAGAGGCAGGTGGTTATGTCGGAACATCGAATCGTTCTGATCGTGGATGATGATGAGGCTTTTGCCCAATCGAATCGCGACCTTCTGGAGGCCTACGGGTATGAAGTGCATGTTGCCCACGGCGGATCGGAGGGTCTGGCCATGGCCAAGCGCATCCGGCCGGATGTCATGATCCTGGATGTCATGATGGCTTCCGACACGGAGGGATTTGAAGTGGCTCGCAAGATTCCGGAATCCCCGGAATTATCCCGGATGGGCGTCTTGTTGGTGACGGGCGTGGTAAAAGCACTCCATTTGCCCGGTGTCCTTAAGGCGGACGATACCTGGCTGCCGGTGGATCGCATCCTGGATAAGCCGATTCCACCCGCCCGATTGATGGCGGAAATCGAGCGCGTACTGGCGGATTGTCAACGGAAACGGTCTTCGTAAATCGGGCGTCGTAGTGACCGGTCGATCACGCGGTCAACGTGGCGAGATAGTCAATCCATGCATCCATTCCTTCACCGGTCTGGGCGCTGAGCTCGAAGATGAAAATGCCGGGGTGGATCCGGCGCATGGAGTCGCGGGCCTGCTGCATGTCGAACGCAAGATGGGGCAGGAGGTCGATCTTGGTCAGGATCGCCACGGGCGCCAGTGAAAAGAGCCCCGGGTACTTGAGGGGTTTGTCTTCGCCCTCGGTCACGGACAACAGCGCAACCTTGAAATGTTCACCCAAGTCAAAGGCAGCCGGACACACGAGATTGCCGACGTTCTCCACGAACAACAGTCGTGCTCCATGCGCGATGATCGCCGGGAGAAGGGCGCCCACCTGGTCAGCCGAAAGATGACATGCCTGATGTGTCTGGATCTGGTGAACCCAGGCGCCCTTGTCGGCTAGGCGGCGTGCATCACGATCGGTTTCCAGATCGCCGGTTATAACGGCACAGGAAACCTTGCCATTCAGGCGTTCCAGGGTTCGTTCCAGGAGATACGTTTTTCCCGACCCCGGAGCGGAAATGAGGTTCAGGACGGTCAGACCGTGCTTGGCTGCCGTTCTGCGGTTTTCGTCCGCATGCAAGTCGTTATCGGCGAGCAGGTTCTGTTCTAGTTTTAAGATCGATAGGTTTGCTTCCGGATGAACGTGCGGGTGAACGGCGTCCGCATCATGGGCATGGGAATGAGGATGGTCATGGACATGCTCGTGCGCGTGAAGGTGTTTTGATCCGGTTTTACCGCAGCCACATGTCGTGCACATCGGTTATCCTCGCTTCCTTAGCTTATGACCGGCCAAGCCGTCGTCAATTGACGGGCACATCCAGTTCGATGGCTTCCAGCAGGAGTTCATGGCCGTTCAGGACCGTGACATTGCCGGATCCGCAGGCTCCGCATGTCTGAAAAGGAAATTCGGGTTCCGTGGTCATACCGCATGCCTTGCAATCGCATCGAACCGGTACGCGGCGGATGGACAGCGTGGTTCCCGCGATGAAGGTATGTTCGGCAGCGATGGGAAAGGCGGCGGCAAGGGCGTCGGGGTTCACGGTACCGAGGTTTCCGAGGGCGACGCTAACCTGGATCACGCGGGTGGCGCCCGCCTTCCGGGCGGCGGCAACCACCTGCTCCACCAGGATTTGGGCTATGGAAAGCTCGTGCATCAGCAGATCCTGGGCAGCAGTTCGCCGGCGGGAATATCCAGCAGCCGGGTTCCCCCGGTACGGGTTTTCAGAAGCACGCGGCCTGTGCCTGGGGTCACGGTTCCGATAAGGGCGGACTGCCTTCCCTCCGGGCATCCCTGCCAGGCATCCAGGACGTGTTGGGCCGCACCGGCCGCGCAAATTGCCAAAACACGGCCTTCACATGCAACCTGCAGGATGTCGATGCCGAGGAGTTCCGCGACGGCGGCGGTGCGTCGATCGATGGGAATGGCGGACTCGTCGACCTGGAGGTCCACCGGCAACCCGGATGCGATTTCGTTAAGAACGGCGGCCACTCCGCCACGGGTGGGATCCCGCATGAACCGGATAGCGGGCGCCCAGGGGAGCGCTGCCCGGACGAGCGGATAGATGGGTCCGGTATCGCTAACCGGCCCGTGGGTAAAATCGAGGTGTTCCCGGGCCGCCAGCACCGCCATGCCATGGTCTCCGACGGGACCGCTGACAAGCAGCATGTCGCCGGGCTGGACATGGGAGGGCGCGAGGGCGAATGCCGGTTGTATCACCCCGATGCCGGATGTGTTGACATAGAGGGCGTCACATTGCCCGCGCCCCACGACTTTAAGATCACCGGTAACCACCTGGATGTTCCCGGCATTTGCGGTGTCCCGAATGGTGTCGAGTATGCGCCGCAGAAGATCCAGGGAAAGTCCTTCCTCCAGGATGAGAGCGAGTGACATCCATCGCGGTTCCGCGCCGCAAACGGCGAGATCGTTGGCGGTGCCGTGAACGGCCAGCGTACCGATATTACCGCCGGGGAATTCGACCGGTTTGACCACGAAACTGTCCGTGGAGTAAGCCACACGGTTTGAAGGGAGTTCCAGCGAGGCGGCATCCGGAAGCCCCTGCAACGGCCCTTGTCCGAAACGCGGGAGGATTTCCGCCTCAATCAGCTCACGGGAAAGACGCCCGCCGCCGCCATGCGCCATTTGCAGGGAATGACTCATGATGGTACACCCTTTCCCTCGTAACGGAAGTAGGCCGAACAGGTGCCTTCATTGCTGACCATGCAGGGTCCAATGGGGCGCGATGGGGTACAAGCGGTTCCGAACAGGGGGCACGCCGTTGGCAATATCTTGCCTTTCAGAACGTTGCCGCACTGACAGGCGGGATTGACGGTTCCCTTCTCCACCCGCAGGTCGAAGCGGCGTTCGGCATCGAAAGTCGACCAATTTTCCCTGAAGGTTAATCCGCTGGCGGGCAGGACGCCGATTCCCCGCCAGTCCGCATCGCTTGGCTGGAAGCATCGGGCAAGCAGATCGAGGGCTTTGCGATTTCCGGATGGTTTGACAACGCGGTTATATTGATTATCGACCCGGGCTTCGCGATGGAGTACCTGTTGCAGGATGCCGCGTATGCCGTAAAGGATGTCGAGCGGCTCGAATCCGGCGATTACACACGGGATGGCGTGCGCGCGGCAAACGGGTTCATAGGCTTCCGCGCCGATGATGGCGCTCACATGCGCAGGACAGAGAAATGCATCGAGGTGGAGTTCCGGGTCGATCGCCAGAATGTGAAGCGCGGGGGGGACACATTTGAATGCCGTGAGGATCGATAGGTTATGGATACCGATCTGGTGCGCCCGGTCCACCATGGCGGCGATGGGCGCCGTGGTGGTTTCAAAACCGATCCCCAGGAAGACCACCTGGGTTCCGGATCGTTCCTGGGCGATGGCAAACGCAGCGGTTGGCGAGTAGACGACGTGGATGGCCGCACCCCGGCTTCTTGCCTCGGCCAGGGTCGAATGCGAACCGGGCACGTTCAGAAGGTCACCGAATGTGACGAGGTGAGTTCCGCTGTCGGCCAGGCGGATGGCGGCGTCAATGTACCCGGGAGGCGTCACACAAACGGGACAACCCGGACCACTGATCAGGCGAATCGTGGAGGGCAGCATGGAACGTATGCCGTTCCGCGAAATGGCCATGGTGTGGGTGCCGCAAACCTCCATGATGGAAAGGGGGCGGTCCCTTTTGCCCCGACGACCGGCCAGTTCATGGATCTCATCGCGGAGCATGCCGGCCATGCGAGGATCACGGAACGCCTCCAGGAAATTCATGGATTTCCTTCCCCGGCGTCGGCGTTACGCGAAGTCTGCAGGTCCTGGAAAAGGCGAATCCTGGATTGGGCTTCGGCCGGATCCAGGCGTTCAATGGCATAACCGGCGTGAACGATCACGTAATCCCCGGCAGCGACCGATTCCAGCAGCGAAAGATCAACACCATGGCGGACTCCATCCAGGTCGCCGACGGCAGTTCCGTCAGGTTCAATCCGGAGGACGCACATGGGGACTGCGAGGCACATGGGTTAATCCTTCCATCCGGCCGCAACGGCCTGTCCGAGCGCAATGGCGCCGTCATTCGGTGGAATCAGACGGTGCACGCAGAGTCGAAGCCCTGCCTGTCGGATCAGGGGGGCCACTTGTTCGGTCAAAACGCGATTCATGAATACGCCTCCGGTCAGACAAACGGTTCGGGTCGGGGTCATGGTTGTCGCATAGTCTAACATGGAAAGGCAGGCACGGGCAACGGCCAGATGAAAGGCAAAGGCGATTTGTGCGACCGTTTCGGGATCGGGGGATGCGATGCGGAGGGTTTGGAAAGCGGGGGTCCAGTCGATGGTCAGCAATCCCCGGTTCACGGTTTCCCGATAGGGCAGGGCGGTGGGAAGGGGGCCTTGGTAACGACGGGCGGCTGCTTCGAGCCGGATGGCGGCCTGGCCTTCGTAGGTGATGGGACCTGGGACCAGGCCCAGCGCGGCCGAGACGGCATCGAATACGCGTCCGGCAGCATGGGTTATCGGCGCCTGCAGATGCCGTTCACATTGGAGTGTCCATACGCGCCAATCTTCCTCCCGGATACCGAGGCGGGTCAGTAGGTTTTCCGGAACCTCCGCTTCCGCGCGCGGCCAGCGGGCGGCCAGTTGTCGGACGGGATGGCGGACGGCGGCATCGCCGCCGGGCAGTGGCACGGGGGCAAAAGTTGCAAGGCGGGTGCAGGATGTCCCTTCCATGGACAGTAGTTCGGCGCCCCAAATCGTTCCATCCGTACCCAGGCCTGTTCCGTCAAAGGCGAGGACCAGCGCCGCGTCGAGACCGTGTTCGGCAAGGGCGGCCATGGCATGCGCTTCGTGGTGCTGGACCCGGACAACGGGAATCCCCCAGGTTCCAGCGAGTTTCTCGCCCATGCGGGTTGCCTGCATGTCGGGATGGAGATCGACGGCAATGCAGGCGGGGGGATGTTCCAGAAAACGCGGCAGTTCGCGCGCAACCTGCTCCAAACCAGATACCGCTTCCGGTGTTTCCAGGTCCCCCACGTGCGGTGAGCAAACCGCCAGACGGTCAAAGGCGATGGCCACGGTGTTCTTCAGTTCGGCTCCCATGGCCAATATGCATTGCCGGACGGGACGATGAAGCGCCACGGAACGAGGGGCATATCCGCGCGCCCTTCGCCAGACTTGCAGGTCGCCTTCAACCAGGGTGACCACGGAATCATCGCACCGGAGATGAATGTCACGGTTGTGGGTAAGCACCAGGTCCGCGATGTCCGAAAGGCGATGGTGGACTTCTTCGAGGTTCAGGCAAATGGGTTCCGACCGGCGGTTGCCGCTGGTCATGACGAGAAGGTCAAACCGGGGAGCGCCATCGGGTGTCGCCGGTTGAAAGAGCAGTTCATGCAGGGGCGAGGTCGGCAACAGGATGCCCAGGGTTGGCGCATCCGGAGTTAAAAGATCGAGGGGTAATGCTGCGGTCCGGATGGCATCCAGGCGTGCATTCAGGATGACAATCGGCCCCTCGGCCGATTCCAGGAGCGATTCGGCCATCGGCGTGGATTGGGTGAACCGCCGGACGATGTCGAGGTTCCGCGCCATGACCGCGAGCGGCTTGTGCGGCCGGTGCTTGAGTGACCGGAGCCGTTCGATGGCAGACCGGTTGAAGGCGTCGACCGCCAGTTGGAAACCTCCGACGCCGCGCAGGGCGAGTATATCGCCACGGGCCAGCGCCTGCCGCGCATCCGGAAGGGGCGCCGCCGGTACGGTGTCACGCGGGTCGATCAGTTGAAGTTGGGGCCCGCAAATCGGACAGGCGATGCTTTCGGCGTGGAACCGCCGGTTGCCGGTTTCCGCATATTCCGCCTGGCAGTCGTTGCACAACGGGAAGACGGACAAGGTCGTTCGTTGGCGGTCGTAGGGCATGGCCGTAACGACCGTGTAACGTGGTCCGCAGGCGGTGCAGGTGGTAAACGGATAACCCCGACGGCGATTCGAGGGGTCCCGGATGTCATGGCGACAATCGGAACAGATGCGTAGATCGGCTGGAATCCCCACCGTGCGGGGAGTTTCTAGCTTGCTGTCTTCAATCCGGAATACGGCTTGCCGGTCACAAGGGGAAATTGCGACCGAACTTACCACCCGGATGGAATCGATGCGAATCGGGACGCGCATGATGCCCGGGAGCGCATCCAGGAAACGCTGGATGTCCGCGTTTTCCCCCTCCAGGCACAGCCAGACCTCTCCGGCACGATTCTGCACCCATCCGGAGAAGCCGGCTTCGGTGGCGAGTCGGAAGATCGAGGGGCGGAATCCAACCCCTTGCACCGTGCCGGTTATGGCGATGATTTTTTGAACCACGGATACCCGTCTGCGTAAAGCCTGGCTGACCGGCGCGGTAATGTGCAACCCGATCAGGCCTTCTTCAGTTTCGACTTCAATGCCGAAAGCAGGATATCCGGATTGATCGGCTTTTGAAAGACGCCATTGAGGCCAAGCTGCGTATAGTCGGTCATCAGGTTAAGATTGTCGCCCACAGAACTCAGCATATAGACGGGCGGGGTGGGGCCAAGCGCCCGGATGTCCTTGACGAAACCCGTTCCGGCGTCCACTTCCTCCATCATCAGGTCCACGATGACGAAGTCGGGCTTGGCATGGCGATAGCGGGCGAGGCCTTCCTGCGCGCTGGAAGCGGTTTCCACCTGGTAGTTGGCGGATTCCAGGATGATAACGAGCGAATCCAGGAAATCCTTGTCGTCGTCGATGCAGAGAATGGTGTGCTTGCCGTTGTTCATTTCATGTCCTCATTGTTGGCCGCCAAGCCTCGTGCCGACGGTTCCGATGTATCGGTTAACGCTTCCTCGAACGATCGATTGCGAATGACGTGTTCGATGAAACGGACTGCCGCGTCGAGGTTCCGCCGTGCCTCGGGCGATATCCGTTCGTCGTACGCGTTGAATCTATAGCCACGGATGCCGAGCGCGTAGGCCCGTGTTGTGGCGCCAAACAACTGTTGCGCCAGAGCCATGACTTCGGGCGCCTCCACCGCATGACTGGAAAAGCGGGCGGAAGGACCCGGTTGGATGCGGTGAAACCGGAAGGGCTCGCGACAACTGACGTCGGCGTCGGCGAACACCGCCACTTCGTGATGGGCCACCAGATCGGCATCCTCCACCGTCAACTGGTAGTCGGACTCGGTCGTCAATCCCGGCAAACCCAGGGTGGAGACGGCGTCGACGAGGGCGGGTCCCAGCCCGTCATCGCAACGGCCGGGATTTCCAAACCCGATCAGTACGGTTGTGGCGGTCAAATTCACCCGCTTTACCTCGCCCGGTGGTCGATCATGACGCCGCGATGATCGAAGAGTTCAACATCGAGTGGCATGCGTCCCATGGCATGTGTCGCGCAGGAAAGACAGGGATCATACGCGCGAATGGCCACCTCGACGCGGTTGAGAAGCCCTTCGGTGATCTCCGTTTTCCCGGCGATGTGATCCTGGGTGACTTTCTGCACCGCCCGGTTCATCGGGGTGTTGTTATGGGTGGTGGAGACGATTAGATTCGCCATGACCACCTGGTCGTTCCGGTCAACCTTGTAATGATGGAAGAGGGTTCCCCGGGGGGCCTCGATGACGCCAACGGCCTCATCCCGACGCTGACCCTTCACGACCAGATCCTGTTTCTGCAGGTCGGGGTCGTGGAGGAGCGCCTGGATTTTCTCCATGGAATGCAGCAGCTCGATCATGCGCGCCCAGTGATAGGCCATGGTAAGATTGTTCGGCTTGTCGTGGGTGACCGCCATGAACTCGCGGCGGGCCGCCTCGGCCTCCGGTGTATCGATGAAATCACAGGTGTTTAGGCGGGCCAGGGGCCCCACCCGGTACCACCCGTTCTCGGGTCCGATCGAGCGGATGAACGGGAACTTCATGTAGGACCAGGGTTTGACTTCCTCCGCGATATAGTCGGTATACCGCTGGTAGTTAACCTGGTCGAAGATTCGGTTGCCCACGGCGTCAATGGCGCGGAGGTTGCCATGGTACAGGTCCATGGCGCCATCGGCGCGGACCAGGGAAAGGTGGTTGGAATCGAACGAACCGAAGGGCGCCAGGGTCGCAAGGTGTTCGACCGTATAATCCTTCGCGATTTTGAGCGAACCTCGCGCCCAATTCATCATCTGTTCGACATCCTTGAGAAAGACATCGCGTTCGGGGATGGAAAGATTCTTGTTCACGCCTCCGGGAATGGCGCCGGTTCCATGAATTTTCTTACCCGCCGTGGCCTTGATGATTTCCTGCCCGTATTTGCGCATCATGACCCCTTGGACCGCAAGATCGGGGAATTTCTTCGCTACGCCGATCACGTTCCGGATGGCGGGGTCGGCGTCAAACCCGAACAGCAGATCGGGCGATACCAGATGGAAGAAATGCAGGGCGTGGGACTGGAACATCTGCCCGTAATGCATCAGGCGCCGGATCTTTTCGGCCGTCGGGGTCAGTTGATCGACACCGGCGATGAGATCCATGGCCTTGGCGGCGGCCAGGTGATGGCTGACCGGACAGATCCCGCACAACCGCTGAACGAGCACGGGGACTTCCCAATAGGGGCGGCCCTGGATGAAGCGTTCAAAACCCCGGAATTCCACGATATGAAGCCGGGCCTGCTGAACCTGATTGTTTTCGTCCAGGTAGATTGACACCTTGCCGTGGCCTTCCACGCGGGTCACGGGTTCGATGATGATTCGCTTTGTTTTCGCTGTGGTTGTCACGATGGTTTCCCTTCCTAATCCCTCAATCGTACTTGATCAGCTCGTAAGGCAATTCAACCGGCTTGTCGCCGAGCAGGGCAACGAGCGCCTGCCAGAGTGTATCCGCCGAGGGCGGACATCCGGGAAGGAAGTAGTCGATCTTCACGACTTCCTGGCACGGATAGACCCGGTTCAGCAAGAGGGGTAATTCCTTGTCGTTCGGCAGGATTTTCTGGGGGTTGTACACGGTGGGGCCGTTGAGGTAGGCCTCATCCAGGCATTCCTTCAGCGGAATCGTGTTCCGCATGGCCGGAATGCCTCCCATCGTGGCGCAGTCGCCGCAGGCGATCAGGATATCGCAGTGTTTGCGGAAATCGCGGAGGACCCGGACGTTTTCTTCGTTGCAGCAACCGCCCTCGATAATGCCGATCCGGCATGGTCCCGTAAATTCCTTGATGTCGTCCACGGGGGATTTGTCGAAGTCGACCAAGTCGATCAGCTTCAGAATGCGGTCGTCGATGTCGAGCAGGGACATGTGACAACCGAAGCATCCGGCCAGTGATGCTGTCGCAACTTTCGGTTTTGCCATGACGTTAGCGAGCTCCTTCCGGTTCACTTCTGTCCAGCGGCTTCGATGTCGGAGCCGATGGGTTGATGATCATACTTGCGTTGTCCAATGGGTTGCGCGTAGGCGGTTCTTTTGCGGATGATGGAACCGACCGGGCAGACTCCCGCGGCGCGATCCGCGCCGGTAAGCGCCGTGGCGCCCAAACCGGACTCCGCGTTAACGGCGACCCGCTTATGGGAGTTGCGCCCCACGAACTCGAACACCGATTTGCCGTCGACATCCCGTGAGGCCGAGACGCAACGTCCGCAGAGGATGCAGCGGTTCCGGTCGATCAAAACGTCCGGATGGGTGGCATCCACCTGGCGATGCGGGAACTGGTAGGGGTACCGGGGGGTCGCGATACCCAGTCGATAGGCCATGGCCTGCAACTCGCAGTTGCCGCTTTTCTCACAGAACATGCAGTAGTGATTCCCCTCGACGAACAACATGTCGATGATGGCGCGGCGGTGTTCGGTCAGTTCGGGGGTATTGCTTTCGACTACCATGCCGTCCGCCACGGGCTGGATACACGCCGCCTGCGGCCGTCCGTTGCAGCGGACGGTGCACACCCGGCAACTGCCGTGGGGGATAAGTTCCTTCATGTTGCAGAGACGGGGAATGTAGACGCCGGCTGCATCAGCGGCCTGCAGGATGGTCTGGTCCGGATGTGCCTGGATTTCCTTCCCGTCGATTGTCATCTTGATCGTCGTGCTCATGAATGTCCTTTCAGGCGGTTAGAAGTGAACCGACTTGCGGCCGGCCAGCGCCTGGCTGTCGACCAGGGCCGCACCGATGTCGAATGTTGGCTGGAATTTGTCCTTGCGCTCCTTGACCCTCGACCGATAGGCGTCGGGGAAATTTTTCAATGTCGTGAGGACCGGATTCGGCGAGGTTTGTCCCATCCCACACCGGCTCATGAACTTGACCGTCGTGCCGAGACGTGTCAAGTAGTCCAGATCGGCGCTTTCCGCGGTGCCGTTGAGGAAACGGCCAAGCCGTTCACGGATGAGCACGTTTCCGACCCGGCAGGGGGTACAGTAGCCACAGCTTTCCTCGATGAAGAAATCGAGAAAATACATGGCGATTTTCAGGACATCGCGCTTCTGGTTGAAGATCATGACCGAACCTCCGGTGGCCAGGTCGTCATAGCAAATCGTCCGGTTGAACTCGGCTTTTCCCACGAGGGATCCGGAGGGTCCACCGATCTGTACAGCCGCCGGATGGTCGGCCCCGACCATTTCCAGAAGGTCCTGCAACTGGATGCCGAACGGAACTTCATATACACCCGGTTTTTCGCAGTCGCCCGAAACGCTGAGCAGCTTGGTGCCGGGGCTGCCTTTTGACCCCTTTTGGGCAAACCATCCTGGACCTTCCTGGAGAATGCGGGCGGCGCAACAGAAGGTTTCGACATTGTTCACGATGGTGGGACATTCGAGATAGCCCTTCTGGGCGGGGAAGGGAGGGCGGTTCTTGGGGTCGCCGCGTCGTCCCTCGCAGGAACTGATCAGCGCCGTTTCCTCGCCGCAGATATAGGCGCCCGCTCCCATTTGTATCCGGATGTCGAAATTGAAACCGGTTTTCCCGGCAACGTCCTTGCCCAGGAGCCCCTTCTTATGTCGTTTGGCAAGGAGATCCTCGATGAAGGCTTTCAGGTAGGCATATTCGGCCCGGAGGTAGAGAATGCCATGGGCGGAACCCGTGGCATACCCGGCGATGGTCATTCCGTCGAACAGAAGTTCGGGACATTCCGTGAGGATGACGCGGTCCTTGAACGTGCCGGGCTCCCCCTCGTCCGCGTTGCAGATCACGTATTTGTTCCGGTTGTCCGTCTGACGGGCGAAGTCCCACTTCATGCCTGTCGGGAATCCGGCGCCGCCGCGTCCGCGCAGGCGGGATGTCTTGACGTCGCGAACGACTTCGGCGGGAGACATTGCAAGGGCCTTGGCCAGACCGCTACCGGGGTGATAATCGGCGAAAATGACGTCGCCGCGGAGGCGGAGGTTGTTGTGGACGGCGGATTTAACGAGCCGATGACTGTTGTTTCCGTCCCCGGTTCGTCCGGCCAGTTCGGCGCAGGATTTTCCCGCCTTGAGCGCCTTGACGAGCGCTTTCGCCTTGGCGGGGGTGAGACGCGGAAAGATGACGTCATCGACGATGGCGGCGGGCGCCTGATCGCTCATGCCGATGCAGGGGGTCCATTCGAGATGCAACAGATTGTCCGGCGTGGTCTGGCCAAACGGAACGCCGGCCTCGTCCACCATGGCGTCAGCGACGGCCTGTACGTCCTGGAACTGGTCCACGATATCGTTGCAGAGGCGGATGACGTGACGTCCCTTGGGCAGCTCGGAGTGAAAGGCATAGAAGGAAACAAGACTCTGCACCGCGACGCGCTGGGTTCCGCATTCCTTGGCAATGGCATCGAGGGCGCATCCCGGTACGTATCCGAACTCGTTCTGGACCGCGTTCACGATGTCCATGAGGCGGGTACGGTTGTTTTCATGTGCCTGGCATATCGCACGAACGCGGACTTCAAGATCGTTCATTCTGCTCTCCCTATCGTCCTGATCACCGGCTTTTGGGTGCGCCCGTTAATACGCCTTACTGGCAGCAGCCTGTCAAGCCCTCTAATTTGATTGTAAATCGTTAAAAAATTAACAGATATGATATGGGAAAGTCAAGATAATAATAGGAAGCGGGCATCGGGGTGTGATATGAGCATCTTATGAACGGTCGGATACGGGATGGCGGGGGAATGCCGGTGAAATTGAAATGCAGCCGGTGGGCAGTATTCGGTTTCGCATGGTCCTGGCACATGGATCCCGGGGCCGATACGCCCGCGGGAGGATCGACATGACGCGGATTCAACGCGCCATGATGAACGGCGCGGCGGGATTCATCCTGCTGGTGACGCCGCTGTGGGCTGATCGGATCCGGTTGACGAACGGGCGCACGGTGGAGGGGATTATCGAGAAGGAGGAGGCGGACAAGGTTCTCGTCAATCTCGGCGTGGGATCCATGCGGATCGCCCGCGACCAGATCCGATCGATCGAACGCGCCACACCCGAGGATATGGCGGTTCTTCAACGGGAATGGCAGGACCGGTATTTCCTGAATGACCGCTACATCCCCGCTTCGATGACCGCGTTAGGCAAGGAGTTTCGCGCCCTGGCGGATCGTTGCGCCGATGCGGCCAAGCAGAAGTCGCGCCTGGGCGAACTGGAAGCGAAACTGCGCCAACTGGAGGCGGACAACCAGACCCTGCAAAAACAGGCCGTCGAGGCATCCCGGCGATTGACGTCCGAATCCCCCACGCGCGACATCCGGCGTTACAACGAAGCGGTGACGGCCTTGAACACTATCCGGGCACGGCAGGTGGTAGACCAGGATCGGCACGCGTCGATGCAAGCGGAGCGGGATGCGACGGGCGCGGGGATCATGGGGTACACCCGTGGGTTCCTTGATTTTGCGGATCGATACCGGCGACAATCCGCGGCGCTTCGAGCCCGGGCCGGCGCAGACGCCACGGAGCTGCGGTTCCTGGATTTACTCGAGAAGCGGCTGGCGGATATGGAGAAGGCCGTATCGACCGTCGTTGTGAAACTGCGCGTGGCCGGGGGGAACACCCTCGTCAACGTCCGGGTCAACGGGAAGGTTGATGGCTGGTTTGTCGTCGATACGGGAGCGTCGCTCATGACCCTGACGGAGCCGTTCCGTGCACGGTTGGGGCAGGATCTCGCGACGCGGCGCGACGTGGAAGTGACCCTGGCCGATGGAACCACCCGCAAGGCTCCCGTGGTGTCCCTGTCAACGGTGCGAGTCGGAACCACCGAAGCGCGGGACATCGAGGCAGCCATCCTGCCGGGGTCGGCCGGCGGACCGGTGGACGGGCTGCTGGGGATGAGTTTCCTGGGCCGTTTCCAGATCCACCTCGACGTATCACGCGGCGAACTGATCCTGCATGAATTCAAGCCCTGACCGGCATGCCGCAATCAGGCGAGTGTCTGGCGCAGGACGGGCATCTGGGTCTTGAATCCGAGCAGGGCCAGGTAAAGTCCGCAGTCCGGGTAATGTTTCCGGAGTGACCGGAGATTTTGCATCGGATCATACGGTGTGTCTTCGGGAATCGTATAACCGACGCATTCCGACAAGAGGTGAAGTTTCTTGCTCATCCAGGCGTCGATGGTTACCGGTAATTTGAAACGACGGCGAAGTTCATCCACGGCGTCGTGGCGTTCGACGACTGGTTGGGTGATGATAAAGGTGGCGCCGGCTTCGACCTTCCGTTGCATTTTCTCCAATTCATGATCCTGCGGTTCGTAGGGGTTGAACGCCACGCCGCAATCGAATTTTCCGGGATGGGTTTTATGGATATATCCCAGCAATTCAACCGAGGTGACGGCGTTGCAGGCGAGTCCGATGGATTCCGGTGCGAGTTTGGGCAGGCGTTCGCTCCCGTCGCCGGAAATAACCAGGAGGCTGCGAACCCCCATGGTGATGGCGGTCTGGAGAATGCCGTCAAGCGCTTCCTTGGTGTGGAAGGTGTTCAGGTGGATCATGAGGTTTTCGGGTTTTACGGGCAAGCCCAGTTCCGGGATGATTTCCGTGGCCTGAAAACTCAAATGTCCCATGGGGTTGTCGGTGATGCAGGCGATGTGATCCTGCTCCATGATCTGGTTGTATTTATCCGCAAATTTTGCGAGATCATCGTCAAGGTTCTCTGAATTCTGTTTCGGAGTCAGGATTTCGATATGCAACCGTTCCGTGCTCATGGAGTCCTCCCTGTGTCAGTCAATGAAACGTCGTACCTTACAAAGTGGTTTGAAGACGATCAAGCACCAGCCAGCATCCGGTTGATGGCGGCGGCCGCACGCCGGCCTTCGCCCATGGCAAGAATGACGGTGGCGGCCCCCAGGACAATGTCGCCACCGGCATAAACCCGGTCCATGGATGTCTTGCCGGTTTGCGGGTCAACGATGATATTACCCCACCGGTTGGTCTCAATGGCCGGGGTGGTTTTCTTGATGAGGGGGTTGGAGTCGTTTCCGATCGCCACGATGACGGTGTCGACCGCCATGGTGAATTCGCTGCCCTTGATTTCCACCGGCCGGCGACGGCCGGATTCGTCGGGCGCTCCCAGTTCGTAGCGGAGGCATTCCATGGAGGTGACGCACCCGTGTTCATTGCCTATGATGCGCTTGCAATTCTGGAGCATGTGGAACTGGACGCCTTCCTCGCGCGCGTGATGGACTTCCTCGACACGGGCGGGCATTTCCGCCTCCGTGCGACGGTAGATGAGGTGTACCGCTTCAGCACCGAGGCGAATGGCGGTCCGGGCTGCATCCATGGCCACATTGCCGCCGCCGAGCACGGCAACCCGGCGTGCATTCACGATCGGGGTGTCGGCCCGTTCGCGGTCGAAGGCCCGCATCAGGTTGGACCGGGTAAGGAATTCATTGGCCGAGAACACGCCGACCAGGTTCTCACCATCGATCCCCATGAATTTCGGAAGACCGGCCCCGGTTCCGATGAATGCGGCGTCAAATCCGTCCTTGTCCAGGAGATCCTGGAGTTTGCGGGTACGGCCGACCACGAAATTGGTCACAATTTGGACCCCCATGGATTCAAGGGCCTTGATCTCCTGTTCCACAATCTGTTTGGGCAGGCGGAATTCAGGAATACCATACATCAATACGCCGCCGGGCTTGTGAAAGGCTTCGTAGAGGGTGACTGCGTGGCCGGCACGGCGGACATCCGCTGCCACGGTTATGCTGGCGGGCCCGCTGCCGATAACCGCCACCCGTTTCCCGGTTTCGGGAAGGATCTCAGGTGTCTGGCAGCCTCCGGAATTCCGTTCCCAGTCGGCAACGAAACGTTCCAGCCGTCCGATCGATACCGCCTGATCCACGCTTTTAAGCGTTTTCCCCACGGTACACGGAAGCTGACACTGGACTTCCTGCGGACAGACCCGTCCGCAGACGGCCGGCAGCAGGCTGTTTTCACGGATCATGCGGATGGCGTCGGCCATTTTGCCCTGGGCGATGGCCTGGATAAAGCGGGGGATTTGAATCCGGACCGGGCATCCCTCGATACAGGGGGCCGATTTGCATTGCAGACAACGCATGGCTTCGACGCGGGCCTGGGCTTCGCTGTAACCGAGTGCAACTTCCTGCATGTTGGTTCGTCGGATCTGGGGATCCTGGGTGGGCATTTCCTGGGCGGGTATGGCAATCCGATCCTTCGGCTTGAGCGCGGCTTGACGCGGGATCAGATCCGCCAGCAGTTGCTCGGCTTCATGGGCAAGGGTTTCAGGTTTTTTCATGGTTTTGACTCCTGGGTGCGCCGGGCAAGCTCAAGGTGGCATTGTTCGTGGGCCTTCGCTTCATGCGGACGATAGGCGCCAAGCCGTTTGATCATGTTGTCGAAGTCGACGAGATGACCGTCGAATTCGGGACCATCCACGCAGACAAAACGGGTTTCGCCGCCAACCGTCACCCGGCATCCTCCGCACATGCCGGTGCCGTCGATCATGATGGTGTTGAGCGAGACAAAGGTTTTGACGCCGAAGGGCCGGGTGGTTTCCGAACAGAACTTCATCATGATCGGAGGGCCGATGGCCACCACCAGGTCGGGCCGTGGTGATTGTTCGCAGAGCGTTTTAAGCGGGGCGGTGACGAGGGCTTTCTGCCCATAGGAACCATCATCCGTACAGATGATGAGTTCATCGGCTATGGCCCGCATCTCCGGTTCCAGGATCAGAAGCTGGCGGTTCCGGGCACCCAGGATGATAATGACACGGTTACCGGCTTCCTTCATGCCCTTGGCGATGGGGTGCAGGGGGGCGACACCGATTCCGCCGCCCACGCAGACGACCGTGCCGAATCGTTCGATGTGTGTCGGGGTCCCCAGCGGTCCCAGAAGGTTCTGGATGCGGTCACCCGGTTTCAGTTCGGCAAGATTGTGCGTGGTCTTCCCGACCGCCTGGAAAATCAGGCGGATCCATCCTTCCGATGCGTTGGCATCGGCGATGGTCAACGGGATGCGTTCGCCGAAATCCGAATTCAGCTGGACGATCACAAATTGACCGGGTTTGCGTTCCCGTGCAATCAATGGCGCTTCGATCTGCATCTGGAAGACGTCGTCGGAAAGCTGGTGTTTTGATAGAATCCGGTTCATGGCCTGCCTGCTCCTTGGGTTCAGCAATACGCGCAGTACCATACCAGCGGATGCGGATCAATCGAGTAAAAAAAACAGTTATTCGTTGATGATGAAATAGACGGACCGGGATGAGCCGGATGGCTCGATCCGGCGGATGGCACCGAGCTTGACCAGGGTTTGAAGGTCCTTGGTGGCCGTGTTGGGCGAGATGTCCAGGGTCTCGGCCAGTTCACTGCGGGTCAATTTGCGGTGGCGTTTGAACAGTTCGTGAATCCGGTCAAGCCGCCGTATGCGTGAACGGCCTTCATGGAAGAGGACTTCTTCGCCGGGTAGACGGATCCGGTGCGGGGTGAGGTCGTCAGGCTGGCTGGATGCCGGGCGCGGCGTGGCGGGGGGTGGTGGAGGCGGGGCGCCCACCATGTGGAACTTGAGGTCGAGATCCGCCAGGGTATAGTCGAGCTTGTCGGAGTGCAGCAGGCGCATGCGTTCGATTACGTTGCGCAGTTCCCGCACATTGCCGGGCCAGTCATAGGCGTTGATGGTCTGTGCGAGATCACCGGACATCGTGGCATGCACGCCGGAGCGACGTCCCAGGTCCAGGAAATGACGGGCCAGGGGGAGAATGTCATCACGCCGTTCCCGCAGGGCGGGGATATAGATGCCCAGCCGTTGAAGGCGGAACAACAGGTCCTTGCGGAATCCGCTGTCGTTGGACAGGCGGTTGAGATCCGCGTTGGTGGCGGCCAGGATGCGGCAGCGGATCTGTTTGGAGCGTGGACTGCCGACGGCGCGTATTTCCCCGGTTTCCAGCACCCGGAGCAGGGCCCGCTGGACACGCGGCAGGATTTCGCCCATCTCATCCAGGAAGATCGTACCCTCGCCGGCTTCCATGAACAGGCCGACATTGGCACGGTCGGCTCCGGTGAAGGCGCCGCGTTCATGCCCGAAGAGCTCCGATTCCAGCAGAGATTCTGCAATGGACCCGCAATTGACGGCCACGAACGGCTGGCTTGAACGGCGGCTGGAATCGTGCAGTGCCCGTGCCACCAGTTCCTTGCCGGTTCCGGTTTCGCCGGTGATCAGTACCGGGGCGTCAAGATCGGCAAAACGGTGGATCATATCGCGGATGCTGCGTATTTCGGCGCTGTTCCCGATCAGCCGGTCGTCGGTCAGGGGGGCGATGGGTTCAGCGGTCGAGGATCGCGACGGGGGGGGACGGGAGGGTGGGGTGGGATGGGACATTTGCAGGACATCGGCGTGGTTTAATTCGCCTGCCAGCGCCAATTCGAAATCCAATCGCCGGTGCGCGTTGTGCGTATCGATGTGCTGCATGGCCAGGGCGAAACGGTGGCTGGCTTCCGGGGCATCGCCGGCCAGACGTTCCACGCGTGCCAGGAAAAAGTCGTCGAGGTAATGGCGATTGCCGGTGGACTGGCGCAGGGCAATCAGGCGTCTCGCGGCATCGGCATGACGTTCCGCCAGTTCGGCGCGGATCAGGCTGAATGATTGGAATCCGGTTCCGGTGACTTCGCCCCCGTGCCGGTTGGCGGTAATCCGGGCCAGTTCCAGCGCCGCCGTGGATTGGTGGTTGAGCAGGTGCCGGGTGATTCGGATTGCCACCGGTTCCTGGGCCGGATCGGCAACCGGCGTTACGGTGGTGGAGGTTTGCATCATGGCCAGAAGAAAGGGAGCCGTTGTCTCAAAGGGAACACCCAATTGACGAAACAAGGCTCGTGGCTCAGGAATACGCGCAAGACATTGTGCGGCGAAATCTGCCTGTCCGGTTTCCAGGGCGGCCAGGAAACGGGGTGCCAGGGCCCGGGCCAGGGGGAAATCGTCACTGGCGGACGATTCCAGCGGTGTCAGCAACGTTTCGATTTCTCCGGCAAGACCCTGGCGTGCCAGGCACATGGCCAGTTCCCATGCGGCATACTTGAACCGTGGAGCCTGTGCGGATAATAATGCCACCGACTGACGGTAAAGACCGGTTTCCTCTTCGCGGTTGCCCCGGGATGCAGCCGATTGGGCTTCAGCGAACCGGACTTCGGCGGTGATTTCAGGCGGTGTACGATCTGACAACAGGGCATGGGCACGTTGGATCAGTGCTGATGTTTCGGAGGATTGTCCAACCCGGCATGATAAGGATGCCCAACGTGCCAACAACAGCATGGTCAGATCGGCATTGGTGCCCGGAATGGAAGCCGCTTTAGCCATGCGCAACGCTTCCCGTGCCAGTCGTTTGCCGGCAAGACATTCTTCCACATAGAGGAGAGCAAGCGGAATAGGGCCGGAAGACGGCTCAATCGATCGAAGAATATCCAGCAACGGACGATCCGTTTGTATAAAAACACGTACCAGATCTGTATCAGTTGTTGTATCCTTAATAGGCATTGGACACCAAGGGTTATAAAAGATGCGCCCATTATGCGTCAATCATGTTTGGTAAGTCAATGTCGGAGCGGGTGTGGGGCGTATCTGCCTTTGCGTTCTGAGTTTTTATGTTTGCATCAGAAGGATCTATTTTACCTCTGTTTTGGAGACGGGGTGACCTCGCCCCGTTCCCTTTCCGACCAATCCAGATCAAGACTGGCCCGGGGTCGGGCTGGCTCCAGCGGAAATGGACAAACTCGCAGTTGCGTCCCTTTATTTATCATCCAAAACAGCATTTCTGCTTTGTATTTCGGTGATGATTTTGTTACGAACGCGTAGTTGGCATGGGGAATGCTAGTTAAGCTGTTGCAATGGTGTGACTGAAGGGAACGATCATGCAAACGGACACGAAACAGTGGCGGATTGAGGGGTGGGTGGTTGTCGGCGTTTGTCTGGCGGGTTTCCTGGTAATTTCATCCTCGATTGCAATTGCTCAGGATGACAAAGGGGTTGATATTCCGGCCAGATTGGTTGCCCTCAACCAGCGACTGCTGTCGGTTCAGCGTGCTTTGGATGATGCACAGAACCAGGTTAAGGCGGCTGCCTGGGGTTCTCATGATTTTGAGCGTACCGTGGCGTACAGCAACGAACAGACACGGGTCTTGTATGCTGAAGTCAAGGCGTTGGAAAAGCAATTGAACCTGAAGCGTCAGGAATATACGGATGCCATACGCAAGGATCCGCAATTCAGGGAAATTGAGAAGGCCCGGGCGCAAGCCTATAGCCGGATATCCCAACTGCGGGAGGAAGAGCAACAATTGAGGCAGGATATCAATCGTCTTAAAGCACTTGTTGGAGGGCCATAAAAGGTTGGTAGTCACGAGTTTTTTATGGCGGTTTCACGGGTTAACGTATATAGGTAGAGGGATATCCACCGGGAATCAGGGAGACGGATGAAAAAATCACGATTAGTCCTGGGGGGCATAGTGGTCGCCGGTTTTCTTGGGCTGATGATAGGGTATTTTTCTCCTGACTCAGCCACGGAAAATCTGACCGCATCCCGATCTGGGAAATTGACCGGTGAAGCGTTTGACGCAGCCCAACAACGTATTATGGGCCAGGTTTCCGGTCATCGGGAAAGAGTGCTGATGGCGGAACGGTTGCGTGAACTTCAGCGTCCGATGACGGATGAAGAACGTCGCGATTTGTCGTCCCGGGGAATCCTTTCAAACTCTCAACGCAACTTAACCGCGTTGCGTGCGGATCATTCCGTCATCCTGTTGCGCAATGCGATTATCGACACCGGGTTGATCCGCAAGGGCGGTGAGGGTATTGTCGTGCCGGAACGATTCCGTGCAGCTGACGATACCACGCACTTTATCGTTCAGTTCAATGAATCCCCAGGTGAAGCACAGCGGCGGATGATCGAATCGGCCGGCATGGTTATCGAACATTACGTTCCGCACCATGCCTTCGCCGTCACGGTTCCCCTGGATCGGCGGGACACCGTATCGAGTTTGCAGGGCACGACCCATGTCGAGCCCTTCCATCCCTACTTCAAGATGAGCCCTGAAGTGTATGAATACCTGACCGATTCACTCGATCCGGAACGCAAGGCATGGGTGGAGCAGGGTGAATATAACCTGATGCTGTTTGACGGTGTTGATCAGGTGGCGGCGCTTGAAAAAATGGGGGTAAGCGTACGGATTGATACCATTAGCGATGAACTCCAGATCGCACGGGTACGTTGTCCTCCGGAGATGCTGGAATCCCTGGTGAAGAGCGAGGCGGTCAAGTGGGTGGAAGCCAAACCGGCCCTGGTCCCGATGAATGACCTGGGGACCCGCCAGATCCGGAGCACCTCTCTGCGTTTCAATCATCCGGATTTTGATGGTTCGGGAGTCATCGTGTCGGTGGTCGATACGGGTGTGGATGTCAACCACAAGACGTTTGCAAAGAATCCGGGCACCAACACGGCGATGGGCGTCAACACCCGGATCAAGGAATATTTTGTAGCCACCAACTCCTTCTCCGATGCGGATGGAATTGTCGGCGATGCCGAGGGGCATGGTACGCATGTGGCGGGCAGCATTCTGGGGAATGGTGCATTGTCGTTGACCGCCATCAGCGTTCCGGGGTCCGATACGCCGTTTACGTCCAACCAGTTTGCCGGTGTTGCGCCGAATGCCCGGCTGGTGGTGTTTGAGGATTTCAATTCCTTCGGCAGTACAAATCAGACCCGTACCGGTTATTCCAGTGGTGCGCGTATCCAGAACAACAGCTGGGGTAATTCGGCCTATTTTTATGGCACCATGTCTGCGGAATGGGACGCGTTGGTTTGGGATGCCGATCCGGTTGCGGCAAACCGCCAGCATTTGATCCAGTTCTTTGCCGCCGGTAACCAGGGGGACGGATCGGATGATGGTTCGGGTGGTGTACCGAATACCGTTGGCCAGCCGGGCAACGCCAAGAATGTCATTACCGTCGGATCGATGGAATTGTTGCGGAAAGCCGACAATCTGCCCGGGTCCGTTGACCGGACTGATTCTGACTGGCAGATTGCTTCCTACAGCAGCCGCGGGCCGACCGACGACGGCCGCGTGAAGCCTGACGTCATCGCGCCCGGATCCTACATTCTGTCGGCACAATCCAAGGACACGCTTCCCGATGAAGCGTTCGTGTATGGTGGTTGGCAGTGGGACTACATGTACGGGAATCTCGAATCCGGCACCAACTACGCAGCCAGTTGCGGTACGTCCATGGCCACTCCGATTGCCGCCGGCGGTGGTGCGCTCCTTTACCAGTTCTACACCAACGCCTATCCGTTGAAGGTCATGACCCCGGCCTTGATGCGGGCCTTGATGATCAATTCCGCCACAACGATTGATGGTATGGAATATGGGTATTTTGACACCTACCGCTCTCCCATCAGTGACGGGTGGGGGCGCTTGGATCTTGCCCGCGCGATAGATGGTCCCATGGCCACCGGAAACGATATCGTGCTTTATCATAATGAAAACGAGATGACGGTTGGAGCGGCGGGGGAAGTGGTAACCGTTCCACATGCGGTGGTGGTGGGGTCCCGCGGTTCATTGAAAATCACCATTGCCTGGACGGACCCTGCCGGAACGCCTGGCGCCGGCCTGGCCCTGGTCAACGACCTTGACTTGGTAGTGACCGCACCGAATGGCGATGTGTTTGTCGGGAACGTGATTGGGAAGTGGGGGTGGGGCCCTGGTAGTTATGCGTTTGAATCCTATACGGAAGCGGAACTGTATAATGTGTTTGACCGTGTCAACAACACGGAGACCATCATTATCCCGGAGATAACGGCCGGTACCTATACCATTCAGGTCCGTGGTGTCACCCTGCCGGGGACTGGTCAACCCTTTGCCATGGTTATTACGCAGGGGGGGATATCCTATATGTATCGGCCCAGCGGGACAGATGCCGACTTGGCCTTTCATTCTGATGGGGGGCCCGCGATGGCCTACCCCGCCATTTATTCCAACCCGTTTGATCTTCAGCCGTTCGCGCAGCGTTGGTTCGGACAATTTGGAACCGGCGACCAGTTCCATCGGTGGTTGGAACTTCGTGAGAATTGGTTCACACACGTTCCCAGCATACCCTATAGCGGCGTTTTGGCTCCTGGAGCCACATGTTCCGACATGACGATTACCGTGAACCCGACCAATGACCGGGTATATGTCGGTATGGTGTATCATAGCCCCGAGATCGATGCGTATGATTCGATTTATCTACGGTATTTCGATGGTGTGACATGGAAAAGCCTGGGAAATTCCTTCCGTGAACGCGGCTTGTGCGGTACCGGGCCGGAATTCCGAAATGCTGCATCCCCGGTGGTGCGGATTGGTTCTGGTGGCGTTCCCATGGTTGCCTATGTGCAGCGCTACAAGTGGGACGGAGAATACATTTCCTATAATGAAGTGGTGGTGAAACGATGGAATGGTTTAGCCTGGGTCGGGTTGGACGGTTCCGCCAACGGCTTTGTCGGCCAGCATAACAGTGCCGTGGCTGTCGATATGGAAGTAAACCAGGCCGGTAATCCGGTGGTTGTCTGGAAAGATTCGCAGCAGCTGAAGATCAAGGCGTTCATGTGGAATGGCAGCGCGTGGGTCCAGATGGGGCAGACGATCGGACAGTTGCTGCCATCCTCCGCCGGGTTGCCGAAACTGGCGCATGATGATGGCACTTTTTACCTGGCCTGGGTGGAACTGGTTGCCTCCCCCACCGTGGAGCGAAAAATCTTTGTCGCACGATACGCGGGTGGACTGTGGACGGGTTTGGGCACGTCCATGACCGCCGGAGTCAGCACCAACGGCAATCAATCACCGGAGAGCGTACGGATCGGGGCGGGGCATGGCCAGGTATATGTGGCGTGGCAGGATTCCTCCGATAGTTCGCATCCCATCTATGTCTCGTTCTGGGATGGAACGGTTTGGGCTGGTGTGGATTTCTCGGATACGGCGCCTGGTGTTGTTCGTAACATCGGGGGCGGGGTCAATTCCTTGTTTGCCTTTCGCGTGAGCCCTTCAGGTTTGCCGGTGCTTGCTGTCGGGAATGATCGTTCCGGGCTTGAGATGATTTATACCTATGCACTGGTTGGACATACCGGGGCGCCGATATTCAGCGGTTTACGCTCCGCCAGCGGAACGTCATCCAACTCGGTTGATTTGACATGGTTGACTGCCCGCGACCCACAGGGGAGCGTCGTATACCGGATCTACCGATCTCCGTTGTCATGGTCGCCATCCGACCCTGCCATTCCTGCCGTGAATGATCCCGCCACCATTGCTGCCGTATTCGGGAATGAGATCGCGAATGTTATCGACGTCAACAACGCTACCGTCAGTACCGGGTTGATTCCGGACCGCGTGTATTACTGGGGTGTCCGTTCGGAGAATTCCAGCGGATTCATGGATAGCAATACCCGGATCATCCTGGCGGGACCCTGGAGCGAGATGGGTGACCCTGATGGGGACTGGCTGAATTCAGCCTACGAGAAGAACTTCCTGGGGACCGATCCGTTACGGCCGGATACCGATGACGACGGTATGTGGGATGGATGGGAGTGGTATTACTCCACCAACCATGTATGGCACCTTGACACGAACAATCCGGCTTATTATGCCGGGCGGCCGTCCATGAAGCCGATGGACAACGGCACGGATGACCTGTTGACGGATGATCTGGCAAATGACGGTACGGAAGGCCAGGGCCCGTATGATGATCTTGACAACGATGGCCTCATGAATATCGAGGAGTTCCAGCCCTTCCTGGATAATCCGGCCTGGAACGCCGATACCAACCTGGTCTTGAACGGCGGGGTGACCAATCCCGCGAACTGGTTGCTTGATCCCACCAATCCGGATAGTGACGGTGACGGGATGCAGGATGGCTGGGAGTTGTTTAACGGGCTGGATCCCAAGGATCCTGCGGATGGCGACACCAATGTGGTGAACGCCGTGACGGATCCTGATGGCGATGGGCTGACCAATCGGGAAGAAGCAGACCTGGGTACACATCCGCAATATGCCGACTCGGACAACGATGGCATCGACGATGGCCTTGAAGTCTCCCAGGGTAGTGATCCGACCAATCCGGATACCGATAATGACGGCTTGCTGGATGGTTTTGAAACGGCTGTTAACGGCGTGACGACGACAGCAGACAGCAACAACAACGGCATCAAGGATGGTGATGAGTATGAGTTGGGGTATAATGATGTAGGCGTCGCGCGACAAGTATACACGTACTTGATCGGACCCCACGATTTTGAAACCGGTGTGCCGGGAAGCGCTTCCGCGGTTGGTTGGACCTCCGGTTCGTCGGCGGTAAACTTGTGGCATGTCACCACCACGGATCCGGATAAACCGAAGGGCGACATCAAGTTTTTCGGACAGCACACAACCAATACATCCTTCCGGCTGGCACGCGATGTCACGGGTACCAACCTCAATACCACCTATGATATGGATGGCCAGGCGGTGATTTCCTGGTTGGATTCGCCGATGGTCAACGCCCAGGCGTTTGGTACGCCCAACCTTTATGTCAGCTGGAATGAATTGTACTTTACCGAAGCCGAATATGATCAATGTACGGTCCAATTGTCGCAGGACGGCGGCTGGAACTGGGTAGTGGTGCGGTCGGCGGTGTCGGGAATCCAGAGCCAATGGGTACACCGGGTGGCGGATATCAGCGCGTTCCGGAATTCCAATGCCCTGCAGATCCGTTTCCTGTTCCGCACCTTGAACACCATCAACAATAATTACCGCGGCTGGTGGGTGGACGATGTGTTGGTTTACGGGGGGGTGCGCATATCCGGCCAGGTGCGGGATATTGATGGGAAGCCGATCAACGGGGCCACCGTGTATGCAATTGGGCGGGGCGGTTTGGAGAGCAGTGTCGGAGGGCACCGGCACGTTGCGCCCGGCGCACTTTTCAGCCTGGGCACAACCGACCAGTTCGGTCGCTACCAGATAAACGGTCTGCCGCAGGGTTCCTATTATGCCAAGGCGACCATGCCCGGTTACGGTGCGGAATTCTGGAACGGGGTCTTGTACACCAATACCGTGTTTGTCCAGGCGTTTGGGCAGGGATCATCGACCAATGGTGCCAACCCGGGCGTCAGCCAGCGTTCGTTGGTGTCGGCCGGTGGGGTTGCGAACCTGTCGCTGCCCTCGACGATTCAACGCTGCGATTTTGAACTGGAACCGGGTTCATCCCGCAGTTCCTTGATTGTTCTCTCGGATATGCCGGGCGAAACGGTATTCCTGAATCAGGTTTATACCAATGCCGCGGTTTGGAATGGCTCGAATACGTTTGCCACGGCAACAATGGTTCCCTATCTGACTGAAACCAATGCGGTTGTGAAATTCCCGGATTGGGAGACCAACTCCGTTAAACCTACGGCTCTCGAAGGGGTTGCGGCAGGCAGGCATAATGTCTATGTGAATCCAGCAGATACGAACCGGCCCTGGGCCCCGATTGCCGAAGCCCTGCTCCGTGAAGCTGAATCCACGATTATTTACGTACTGACAAACCAGCCGGGTGGATCCATTTACATCTCGTCTCCGGGAGTGGCGCATTCCATCTACCTGAATAACCGTGATACGGGCAAGGCAACAACCGGAACGGATACGCCGATCGTTCTGATTGCCGGAGTGGGTGCCCATGACGTTGAACTCCGCCCTGCCGATGGCCTGACCTGGATCGCGCCGATACGGACGGAAGTTCCGGTCGCCGGCCGGAGCGTAGTGAATTTCCTGTCCGGTCGCCTGACCAATGCGGTTTATGCGGCCAGCGTGTCGGCAATCGATATCCGCGGCCAGGCGATTACAGGCGCCCTTGTTTTCCTGAACGGTTGGATGCTGTCAACCAATAACGTGGTGAACAACCAGGTGACGACGCCGGTAACGATCACGAACCTCAACGCGGGTGATTACTGGGTTACGGTCCGGCACCCGGGATACCGCGTATCATCGCGCCAAACGTTGACGGTGCGCAATGATGCGGTCAACCAGCTGGTCGTCCAGATGTTTGCGGCGGATCGTGATTATGACCAGGTGAGCGATATCGAGGAGCAGTTGAGTTACACCAACTATTTCCTCTATTCGCGGTTTGATGACCCCGATGCAGATAATCTAAACAATAAACTGGAAGCAGATCAGTATCGTCTGTACGGTTTACGTCTCAACCTGTTTGATCCGGACACGGATAATGATCGTGTTTCGGACTACGATGAATTCAACTTCGACGGAAAGACCAACCAGTTAGGGGTCAGCACGCTGGCAAACGCCGCGTCATTGACCGCCAATGCCGTTGACGTGTATTTCCGCGGCCGGTTCCTGTCCGGTCAGAATGCCTTTAACGTTGCCCGGGCTGCCCCGACACCGGGGTTGCGTATTTCCATCAATGGAGACCAGGTCCGTGCCACCAACCTGACCTGGTTTGCGGATCCAATCGGCACACCGGTTATGCGGTTCCGGATTCCGGCCACCGGTCCGGCATCGAATGTTGTCAACAACAGTCATCTGGCGGGTGCCTTGGTGTTTTCGGACATGTTCCCGCACGTCATCGACACGGATGGGGATGGCATGTGGGATGGTTTCGAGTTTCTCTACCAGACCATCGGGTTGAATCCGATCGAAACGGGTCCCAATGCATCGGATCCGGATAATGACGGGCTGGAAAACTACCTGGAGTTCCTGGGCCGGGATGGAATTGCCAATACCAATGACTGGACGAATCCCGGCAATGCGGATTCCGATGGTGACATGATCCCGGACGGGTGGGAAATCCGGTACGGGTTGGATCCGCTCAACCCTGCAGACGCCCTGCTGGATCCGGACAATGACGGGCTTAGTAATCGCGGTGAATGGCAGTGGGGGACCGATCCCTATAATCCGGATACGGATGGTGATGGATTACCGGATGGACCGGAAGCGTTGATTTATAATACCGACCCGCTGATCATGGATACCGACAATGACGGACTCCTGGATGGTCAGGAGGTATGGGATACCGACCTCGATGCTTCCAATGGGCTGGATGGTGGTTTCTTCCCCAACTGGGATGGGGGGGATATGGATGGTGACGAGGCAATTGATGGCCCAACGGATTGGGATACCGATGGCGATGGGATGCCGGACGGGTTTGAAGTGGTGGATGCCTGGGGGAGAATCCGTCCGGTTGGGTTCCGTCTCGATCCGTCGAATCCGTCTGATGGCATATTGGATTATGACGGAGACGGTTTGAGCAATCTTGAGGAATACCTTGTACGGGATGCCTTGGTCGGGAATCATCCGGGTTCGTTTGATATCAGCTATGGAACGGTTGTGTGGGCTTATTCGACCGATCCGTTCAATTCCGATTCGGATCATGACGGTATGCCGGATGGTTTTGAAGTCTGGTTCGGCTTGGCGCCGGTGGATCCCATTCCCAACCGCTTTACAGGAGTCTTTGATCTGGTCATGTACCGGGATATGTGGCTATACGGCGATATGGACCAGGATGGTGTTGCTAATATTGCCGAGTACAAGGTCCGGTTCAAGCTTAATCCGGCCGCTTTGGCCGCTTCGCGGTATGGAAGCACGCACCCGTGGGTTGATGATACGGATGCGGACGGGTTGATTGATGGTGAGGAGACACGGGTGTTCCGGACCAATCCCCTGATGCAGGATACTGATGGTGATGGACTGATGGATGGTGCGGGGGTGCCCGGAACGAAGGGAGAGGTCCAATCGCCTGCAGGCTCCTTGAATCATCACGATTACGCGTTGAACGATATGTGGGAATTGCGAAGAGAGCTTCTCGTGTATCCTTATCCTTACTGGTATCAGTTCACGCCGCATGATCCACTTTCCTTGACTCAACCAGCACCTCGGTGGGGGGCAGGGGGATCGTCTCCTTTCTATCTTGTGAGTGATGATGCTGTCGGGACCTTTGCGGGTGGACCGGTGGGAGGAGATTCCGAACGGTTGAAAGGAAAACCGTTGTTGTATTGCAATACCTTCCAGGTCTTCGGTGGCCGTGATGGATTGACTGATTATGACGAAATCTGGACTTACTACGAGAACGGCAACCAATGGGTGCTGCAACCCAAGACCATTACGGATTTATCGTTCTTCCCGGGATTCCTGCCACCCGTTGCTGGCCGTAGCGAGATGATGGTTGCCACACGAACCTACACCATTGATTCTTATGAATCACCGAAATTGAACGGGATCGAGTATCCATTCCAACGGCCAAGGCCGGGTGGACCGGCACGTTATCCACATTACGACATTGATCCTGGAAATGACCCGCTTGAGGTATGGGGTGAAAACGGCGTGCCGAATATGGATCAGGCGATTATATTCGGTGGCTGGAATCTGTCGGATCATCAGTATTTTATTGATCTGGCCCACGATGAAGGCCAGGCCGATACAAACCGTCAAGTATTCATTATTGCCGAACCGGTTACGTTTAAGGCAGATGATCAGGCTGATTTCCCTCTTGAAATGGGATGGCGTGGCCGTTCAACTGGTTACGATTACGTCAATCTGGTCGAAACAAATGCCAGGGTGTCGGATGCAGCCGGAAACCTGCGCGTGGGGTTGGAGAACGGAACCCAGGTGGTGGCTGCAGTCAACATGCCATCGGTGTTGATGTCGAAGTTTGATGTTGGTCCTGCATCAACCTTGTCTGCAACCCTTGGGTTCACCTGGGTTAATTCCGGGTTTAATCCGGTTACGATCCGTATCTACGGTGAACTGGCGCAACCGGATGTGCCGTCTTTGGATGGTCTTTCACCGAGTTTTTCTTCACCGCCGGAATATTATACGCTGCCCTCCCAGGAGGCGGCATACCGGCCTCGAAATCGAATCAAGGCGCTGAATCCAGGGTATTTCTACAATACGCCGAGTTACGTGGAGTTGGTTTGCAATGGCGCGTCGAATGGTGCGGTGACCCTCGATGTTACAACGCTGGTCAATCAAATGATGTATGCACCGGATGGTGTCTGGAAACACGGGAATAACATGGGGTTTGTGTTCTATTTCGATTACGCAACGGCCACGTTGATGGGGTACACCAATGATGTTGTCAGTATCAAGGCTGATCCCATCTGGTTGCGGGTGGTAATCGATAATCCTGCCTACCTGTCGCCTGGGAATTTCGGGGTTACCTTTGACGGTTTCCGAAATAATTTGGAACCAAGGCGTTATGACAATGCCAATGGCGTTATTACGTATTGGGCTACACCCTTAGTCAGGCATCCTTACATGCGGAAATCCGGTGCGATGGCGTTCTCAAAGGCTCTGGACCGGTTTGTATTGTTCGGCGGTATTGATTCGGTTCGAGCGCTGGATGATACGTGGGTGAGTCGCGACGCCAACGTAATGAGGGGTTGGGACATGACCAATAGTCCTACCTATACACCGCCGGGCCGGTGGGCGCATAATATGGTTAGTGCGCTCAATGGTGTTGTGATATTCGGTGGTTTTGATGACAACCACAAGCCTCTGAACGACACGTGGTATTTCGATGGAACCAATTGGGTGGAATTGTTGTCAGTTGATGGCGAGCGGCCGCGTCCTCGTGGTGGCGCGGCCATGGGCTTGGTCACCGAAATCGATTATCCCTATCTAGATCCTCCCTTCCGGGACAAGTATACCGACACAGGAGATATTGCTTTGTTCGGTGGTACGGATGGTAATACGTATTTGAACGACACCTGGATGCTATATTTCACGATGATTGACACCAACCGGTTTGTCGAGTGGGTGAATATGATTCCCAACGGACCGCAGGGCGGTGGGGCTGTTGATCCATTGTTCGGGTTCGAAGCGGCCAATTACCAGGCGCCAGCTCCGCGGGCTTTCATGGCGTATAATTCGGATGGGCCATGGTTGAGGATGTTTGGTGGAAGGACCGGCACCTTACCGACCAGCCGGGATACGGATGGGGACTGGATCGACGATGGCATGGAAATGGAGTTGGGTGGTCCTGCTGCGGGACGCAATCCGACGGTGAATGCGTTGAATCCGGCCAGTCTCCTGCTTGATCCGGTTGAGAAGATGCCTTATGCATACAAGCGGTTGGGTGGTATCCGTTATGGTGGCGAACGTGACTCGGAATATATTGCCGATTTCGAAGCGTTAAGCTTCAACGCGTTTCGCACTTTCTTTGATACCGATTTGGCATTTGAGTATAAATTGCCGATGCAAGGTTTTACCAATGGCTGTCTCTCCTGGATTGCGCTATCCATGGGCGAGACGGGGTATGACGCTTATCTGCCCCATTATACCAACCTCTGGTACCACCGCTTGGAAGCTGGTATTCCGGGTGTACAGGATGTCTGGACACTGGGGTCCCCGGTGGATGTTGGGATTCAAAATGCCATGCCGCCGTATGCCAACAGCGGGCGCTGGTGTTTCGGAACGGATTTGAAGGGATTGTATCCGAATAGTGCGATCATGGCGCTGTATTCGCCGCTGTTTAACCTGGAACTGCCGGATTGGTGGTTGAGTTCGGATCCGTCGAACTTGAACGGTTATTTCCTGATCTTCCACGAATGGCTGGATCTGGCTGACCAGGGTGACACGGTGGTTATCGAGGCGATTCGTCCCCGTATGCCCAGTGATGTTATTCAGCGTCAGACCGGTGTCGGGCGCCCGATTATCACGGTCCTGCCGCGGCGGAACAATTCCTATAACACCACCGGTGAATGGCGCCGTGTGATTGTTTCGCTGGAATCGATTGCCAACCAGACTAACTTGTACCTGCGGTTTGTCCTCCAGTCTGACAGTGCCGGGCGTGCCGGTGGCTGGTACATCGACGATGTGGCAATCGTGCAGGGCGGTTTGCTACGCGGCATCTATACCAACAGTGCGTTTGTTCACTTGTTGGGCGAATTGAGCACCAATGCCATCAACACGGTTGCCGTTGGTACGGGTGGCAGGTTTGGTTTTGAACTCCTGCCGTCAGGTAATTACCGGGTTCTTGCCGGTGACGGGGCTGGCGCCGATACGGTCATGGGAGGCGGAACGTGGTCAACCATGATCACATCGTGGGATGATGCGCCCCCGATTACCCTGGTGAGCATCACGATCAATAGTCCCGTGCATTTGCTGTGGACGGCGGTTCCCGGGTTGACCTATCAGGTTCAATATTCGACACCATCGAGTATCCTGACGGCCAATCCATGGACCCCGTTGGCAGATGTCATGGCGACGGATTCAATCGGTTCTTATGTGGATCTCTCATCGGATGAAGTTAATGCCCGATTCTACCGGGTGGTGTTGAAGTATTAAGGATTGGCTCACGAGGATGGGAGGCTTGGCAGGACCCCGCTTCGCCAAGGGCTTCGCAGGGCAAGCGCCTCGCCCCCTACCGAGGATGGGAGGCTTGGCAGGACCCCGCTTCGCCAAGGGCTTCGCAGGGCAAGCGCCTCGCCCCCTACCGAGGACGGGATGATGCGCGAAGCCCTGGTGGCGAAGCGCGGTCTCTACCGAGCCTCTTGGTTGGTTTGGCTTTCCGACAAACCATCATGAACACGTTTGACAGCTAGGGGTTATGACGTTAGTCTGTGGACCACTTAATGAACCGATAACAGGGGTGATTCGATGAATCAAACGGCCCGTATTTTATCTGTCTGCATGGTTTCGATGGCATTCCTGATTCTGTCCGGTTGTGAAGATAAGTGGGAAGATTCCGGTGATGGATTCAATACCAGTCAGGGTGCCGGGATAAATGTCAATTTTTCAGGCGTATACACGCCTTTGGCCGGTACGGATATTATTCCTGCGATTGGTGAAAGTGCCATTACCCGCCTGGTTTTGACACAAATTGGAAATACCGTCGAAGTCATGGACGATTACGGCAAGACCTATCAGGGATTTATTGGTTCGCCCGGGGTTATGACGTCATCGGGGAACTATCCGTCTGGTGCGACGATGATGCAAGGTCAGATCAGTTTCAGCGGGAATGGTGTGGATTTTGTGGGTACGGTCCGGGCCGTTGCGGTGACCGATGTACGCAGTACGACCACAACATCGGACTCGGAATCCTATTCGGCTGATCTGGAACTTTTCCTGAATGGCACACGGTTTATTCCGGGTTCGTCAACGAATATCCAGGTGGTCGTTACCGAAGCATCCGGTGGCGAAGTTGCCGTGATTACGCTGATCATAAATGGTATTTCAGACTTTCCTGATGGTGATGCTGGAGGGTTGCAGGTTTCATTTGCATTCCCTGATGGGACAAGCCTGACGTTCCCTGTCGCCGGCGTTGGGACGTATACCTACCAGACTTCCATGAACCGATTTGGCACCACCTCAGAATCATCCACCCAGTTTGTGATTACGGATGCCAATACCCGCTATATCATACAGGGGAGTTGGATACGGAATATCCATGATGATTCCTACATGGTTGAGGTGAGTGCTCCTGCGATGCGTGGATCATTCTGATGTCGGGTGGTTGGCAGGACGACCATGTCATCGTTTTTTCCGTCAAGAGGTTCACGTATGATTCCCACGCAATTGGATGATTTCAAGCCCCCCTCCCGTCGTCCCTGGTTGTTGAT
>Ga0156641_1059_pt1 | contig 87005 bp, 76 predicted proteins | sample RifOxyC3_FD_110715 | JGI IMG/M metagenome (GOLD analysis project Ga0156641, IMG submission 110715) | Lentisphaerae bacterium RIFOXYC12_FULL_60_16 | reverse complement strand
CCTTGCGCCCGATGCGCGGATCCTGGTTGCCGATGATATCCTGGACTCCGGACGGACCCTGACGGCTTTGCGCACCTTGCTGGGTACGGCTTCGAGGGAGGTTCGGGTGGCCGTCGTATATTGGCGTTCGGACCGATCATCTGCCTTTGGGACTCCGGATTATTTCTGTCATCCGACGGACCGGTGGGTGGTGTTCCCCCATGAACTGGTGGGCCTCAAGCCGGAGGAATGGCATGGAAAAGGGCCCGCCATCCAGCATTTGCTGGAGGGCGAACGCCCACGCCAACGGTAAGCCGGAGAAACCTATAGGGCTGTCAATACGACCCCGTAGGCCGGTAGTTCGTTGATGGTGTCGCCGGAAATCATGTCCTTTACCGGGGTCGATAGCCGGACTGATTGTGGGCGGTCATTCAACAGGAATCTGAACCGGCCGCCGGTGGTTTGCACCGTGACCTGACGGCAGGGCGCCGGATCCCTGACCAGTCCGGTCAACAGGATCCGGTACAGGATGGTGCAAGCTTCCGGTGATGCCGGCACCGCACCAAGATAATAGGCGATTCCTTTGCCGACCCGGCAACGCGTGATGGCCGGGCGTCCATCGCAGGACCCGCCCGCATAACGCCCGATGACGTCGGCGTTTTCCGGGTTTAGGATTTCACCGTGTCGGATATCGACTTCCAGGTTTTGCCCCTCCAGCAGGACCGTGGCCGAGGTGTCGACTTCCGGCCAGGATTCGGCGGTCATTTTCCCAAGGGCGGGATCATAGATGGCGCCCTGGCCGGCGGGCAGGGGATAGTAATCATCCAGGGAAATTCCGAAGAGGGGGCCCAGCAAGCCGGGGGACGGGTGGTCGTGGTGCGCGGCATGATGGTCGCGTTCGCCAACCCCGGGGAAACAAATCACGGTGCCGCCGGCTTCAAGGAAGGCGCGGAGTTTCCCGACGCGTTCCGGCATGCACAGGTCCATGTCGGGGATGATCAGGGGTTTGGCCGGGTCCCAGGTCTCGTGCGGCTTGACGAAGTCCAGGGTGAGCCCGAAGGCGGTGAGCGGGTTGTAGACGGTACGCCGGACGGTTTTCTCCCAGAGCGGGAACCGCTGGTGGACGGCGTCGGGCAACTGGATTTCCATCCAGAACAGGGGTTCGCTGGAACGGTCCCAGGCCAGCACGCTGTCGAGGTCGAGATACACCTGCACATCCGGAATCACCCGGGCATCCAGCAGGACCGGTTCGACCCGGCGTATTTCGCGGATCAGGGTTTGCAGGGACCGGTATACCATCCGGGGTTTGCGGTCCCGTTCCACCACGCTGGTCAGCCGCCATTCGCACCCGGTGCGGAACCGCCGCCAGTGGAACCAGCAGACCGACCGGCTGCCGCGGGCCAGGGCTTCCCATGCCCAGTACCGGCGGACGGCGGGGTCGATCCCCCCCGTGGTGGTGTAACCGGATCCGACCTGCTGCTCGAGAACCAGGAAGGGGCGTGGCCGGTCCGTCGCCCGGACGTTATCCAGCCGCATGGCCGCCTGGCCATCCTGCGGGAGTAATTCCGGGTAGTTGTTCAGCTCGACATAATCGAGCAGGTTGTCACCCCGTTCCCGGAGGCGGTCAAACATCACGTGTTGGGTGGCGCCTTCGCAACTGGCAACGATCCACTGGGAACGATCCGTGAGGGGCCGGATCGCCTCGGCCTGGGCCAGGGCAAAATCCGCCATGCCGCGCAGGCAAAACCGGTTGTAGGCGTGCAGGTATTGCGGGTTGCGGGTACACATCATATGGGTGGGGGCGGGTAGTTGATCGAAATAGTCGATTTCCTGGTTCCAGAAGATGAGCCCCCAGGCCCGGTTCAGGGCTTCGACGGTGGCAAACTCCAGTTCGACATGTTTGCGGAAGGCTTTAACCGCTGTCTCGGAACAGTCCACCACGCCATAGGAACCGATTTCGTTGTCGATATGCCAGCCGGCCACGGCCGGGTTATGGCCGAACCGTTTGGCAATGGATCGGGCCATTTCGACACTCAGCTCGCGGTATCCCTTGTGGAACACGCTGTAGTGCCGCCGTCCGCCGAACAGGCCCTTCCGGCCATCCGGCAGGACGGGGAGCATGTCGGGGAATCGTTCAACGGCCCAGACGGGGGGTGTGGCGGACGGGGTACACAGGATCGTCCGGATACCGTGCCGGTAATACAATTCAACCAGACGCTCCAGCCAGTCGAGGGTCAGGCTTCCGTCGGATTGCTGCATCCGGTTCCAGCAGAATTCACCCACCCGGACGACATTGAGCCCCAGTTCCTCCATGAGCCGGGCATCGGATTCCCATTCGGTTTCCGGATCATGTTCCGGATAATACGCAGCGCCCAGCAGGATGGATTTCATGCACCGGTTCCTTATTTCAAGCGTATAACGGCCGCCCCGTAACGGTCCAGGGTCAGCGAGGGACCGGTCCGTCTGCCGGATAACAACTCCACGTTGCCCGCCGGGACCTTCATCGTTACGGCTTGTTCCAGGTGATTGATGATGAACAGCAGTTTCCGGCTGGCGCCTTCCCGGAGGGTGATTTCGATGCCGGGTGGAGGCGCCAGGACGGGTTTGAGTTTTGCGGAGTCCAGCACAGCCTTGATCAGGGCGTCATAGAAGGCCGGCTCGGCGGCGATGGTGCCCAGGTAATAACCGGTTCCCTTGCCATGGCGGTGACGGGTCAATGCGGCATGGGATTTGAGGTGCCAGGCGTCATAACGGGCCAGAACCTCGGCTTGTCCGGGTTTAATCCAGTCCGCGTACAGGGTGGAGGTGAAGGTGCCCGGGAATGCGTCGGTACCGGCCAGCGGATAGGTTTGCTTGTCGCCGTTAAGCCCCTCGTATTCCTCGATGGTGATGCCCAGCATATCTGTGAGCAGGCCGGGCAGGGTATGGGTATGGGCCAGACAGGTTTCAGTCATGACACCGGTCCGCAGGTCGGTCAGGAGGACGCCGCCGGCCCGGACAAAATCACACAACTTGCTGGCGGTTGCGTCGGGAAGGACGAAGAGTTCCGGCGCTACGATGATCTTGTATCCCGTGAGCGGATCCGACGGGCGTATGATGTCGACGTTGATGCCGGCCCGGAAGAAGGCGTCATAGTAGCGGCGGATGGCGGCCGGTACTTCATTGTTCTTGTAGCTGCGCTGGGTCTCGAATGCCCAGCGGCTGTCCTGGTCGTACACGATGGCCACCTTCGGCTTGAGGGTGGTGTTGGCGAGCAGGGGCGCCAGCTTGTGCAGGTCACGGGCCGTGGCGGTGCATTCGCGGTAGCGGCGGCCGGGTTTGCCATCGTGCCCGAGGATGCCGTGCCAGTATTGTTCGCGGCCCGCGGTGCAGGTGCGCCAGCGGAACCAGACCATGGCGTCGGCGCCGTGCGCGACCTGCTGGAGTGCAATGTTACGGATCTCGCCGGGGCGGGGGTTCCGGTTGAGCACGTCCCATCCACCACCGCCTGCGGTCTGTTCCATGATCCAGAAATTCTTTTTCTTGAGGGAACGGACCAGGTCGGCGCCGCAGGCGGCGCCGTATTTGATTTCCGGATCGGCCCATACCGGATAGTTGTCCCAGGCCGCCACATCAAGGTCCATGGCCAGATCGTGCGGGTTGGTTTGCGTGGTGCCGAAGGCCATGAAGTTATGCGTGATGAAATGCCGGGGGCAGAGGGAACGCAACACCACCACCTGTTCATGCTGGAAGCGGATGTTCAGCCAGGAGTTGAAACGCCGCCAATCGAGACAGGCGGAGGGGTTATGATGTTCATGGGTGGGGGTCTGGATCTCACCCCAGGTCTGGTAAAAATGCCCCCAGAAATGCGTGCCCCACGCCTGGTTGAGGGTTTGCAGGGACCCGTAGCGCGCGCGAAGCCAGTCCTGCCATTCAGCCCGGCAGGTGTCGCAATAGCAGTGCGGGCCATTGATTTCGTTGTCGGTTTGCCATCCGATCACGCGGGGGTTGTTGTGGTAATGTCCGGCCATGGCGCGGGTGATGCGCTCGGACAGGAGGCGGTAGGCGCCGTTGGTGAAACAGTTGTTCTTGCGCAGGCCCCAGACAATGCGCTGTCCAGTGTTCTGAACCGCCAGCGCGTTGGGATATTTGCGTGCCAGCCAGGCCGGCATGACGGCCGTGGGGGTGCCGAGTATAACGGAGATCCCCTGGCGACCCAGCACGTTGATGGCGTCGTCCAGCCAGTCAAATTCAAAGCGGCCTTCCTCCGGTTCGAGCATCACCCAGGAAAATTCCGCGAGTCGGACCACGTTGAAGCCGGCCTTTTTCATGAGGCGGGCATCGGTTTCCCAACGGTTGCGGGGCCAGTGTTCGGGGTAATAGTCGGCGCCAATATACATGGTGAACTCCTCCCGCCGCCTGTGGCGGCGTTCGGGGAAGCATCACGGGTTCGGTTTCGACAGTCAAGCGCGAGTGACGGGCGCAACATGATCCCTGACGGATGAGTCAATTGGCGTCGTTCCTGGCCTTAGGTTCCAGCATGTAGATGCCGGTCCCCGTCTCGGCGACGAAGTCCGGGATGTACTCGCGCCGGTCTATCCCCGCTCTTGCGGGGCGGCACGATTGCCGTGATGCGGTCAAGAATTTCCAGCGACCGCCGCTGTGGGGCCCGGAGACTCAACCGTCCGGCTATTGCGTTGACGTGAGGGCTCATTCGGTTCTCTCGTCTCCGGCAGTATGTTCCAAAATGGAAACAACTGAATCCTCCATTCCGCCTAAAGGTGGGACACCAACAGTTGGTGTACCGGCTTCAGCCGGAATCTTCACGTCTCCACCGGGTCCCATTCCTTCCCGTAGTCGCCCACGGGATACTCCTGCCACACTTGCCGTGCCTTGTCCATGCCCACGGATTCCAGATAGTCGCAAGCACTCCCGAACGGCCAGTCCTGCCAGCGCTTGACGATCCGATGGCGGACCGGGTTGGTGTGGACGTAGTTCATGGTTGCCCAGAAGTGCCGCTCGGACTTCATGCTGGTCTCCGCTGCCTTGCACCAGACTTGCCGTCCCCGTTGTCCGTCCTCGCCGTTCTATTGATACGACGTTCGCCCGTGAAGGCGGCCCAGGGCCGCCAGAAGGGACAATACATCCGGTGTCGTCAGCAGTGCGTGATAGTGGGTCGGCAGCACGACCCATGCGTGGATCTGCTCGGCAAGTGGATGAACAGTCCGGAGCAGCGCCTGCGAAAACGCGCCAAGGCGTTCGACTGACGCTCCGATCACGGGTGCGTGCTCGTAGCAGGCGGCAATGAGGTGATATCGCCGGGTTTGACTCTGCCAGTGCGGGGGACTGTGCCAGGGGTGACGGCACAATTGGCGCAGACGCAGGGTTTCCTCGCGCTGCCCGGATGTCATCTGTCGCCATGCGTACATTCTTCATTGTCCTTCCGGCTAAAGCCGGTACACCAACCGCTCTCCCAACTTTTTCCGTTTTGGAAACAGTTGGTGTCCCGGCTTTAGCCGGTCTTCCTTTCATGTCCAACCTATCGTAAAGCGTGCCGTCAGGGAAGTCCGTTGTTGCAGTTTGCCTCAACGAAAATCATGCCGGTTTCATTGCGCTCGACCTCTCCGGGTGCATGGCGTAACGTCCAATACATCCGCCGAAAAGTCCCTTACTTTTCGTTTCGGAGGGGACATTACGAGTGCCTGCTTGCGTCGCTGGAAGGTCTCCGACACGGTCAATGCCGTCCGTCGCTTGTTCAGGAGGGGTTGCAGGTGCGGCGGGATGCCATCATGCAAATTACTGGTCCGGGCTGTTACGAAGTTGAAGTCCATATCGCTCCCATGATATGGATGCGCCCGGTGCGGATGGTTGGGAAGGGGATGGTGACATGAAGAATCTGACTCGCGGGCTGATGCCTTTCTGGTTAATGAACGACGCCTCCACCGTGGCGGAGAAAATCCGCTACATGCGGGCCTGCCGGAAGGGTGGGATCCGGTCACTGGTGCTGCACTGCCGGGCCGGGAACCTGATTCCCTATGCCAGTGCTGAATGGTTTGCCATGATCCGCGACCTGGTGAACGAGGGACGCCGGCTCGGGATGACCACCTGGCTGTACGATGAGGATCCGTATCCCAGCGGAGCCGCCGGCGGCATGGTCATGGAACAACGGCCCGATTTGGCGGCCCGGTATATCCAGCGACAGACTCCGCCCGCTACGTTGAAGCCAGGCCAGTTGTGGTTTATCGGCCGGCACCGGGTGGTGTGGGCGGGACTGGTCCCCGTAACGCGGCCGGGACCGACGCAGGATCTGACCGGGATGGTGGGTAGTGTGCGGGCCGACTGGTTCATGAAGCGCTGGGACAGCCGGTATTATTATCCGACCGCGCCATTCGTGGATTGCCCGCGCGGTGATGCCATCAACCAGCAGTATACCCTGCGGATGCCCCTTGTCCCGCAGGGCATGGAACTGGTTGCCTTGACGCTTGAACCGGCCGGATCCGAAGGGTCGTGGGGCGCGTTGCCAGACCTGCTCCATCCGGACACGTTCCCGGTATTCCGCCAGTTGTCGCTGGACCTTTACGAGGGATATGTGGGCCGGCATTACGGCCGGACCATTCCCGGCATCTTCACCGATGAAGCCAAGCCGCACGGTGGTACCCCCTGGACCGGCGAGATGCCGGCCGGTTTCAAACACCGGTATGGTTACGACCTGCTTCCCCGCCTGTATCAGTTGTTCGGCGAAGCGTTGTCCGACGACTATCTCAAGACCCGGATGGATTACCGTCGTTGGATCACCGGGCGTTTTGTGGATGTCTTCCTGCGACCGTACCGCCGATATTGCGAGGATCGGAAACTGCTACTGGTGGGGCACATGTCGCCCGAAGATGATCCCTGCCAGGAGGCGGTGACCATCGGGTCGGTCATGCCGATCATGAAATATCTTTCCTGTCCCGGCACCGATCTGATTGTTCCGCTCACCGGGGATGCCCGCGCGCCGGCGCTGAATTTCGGAAGCTTGAAAGCGGGTTCGGTACGGGCCCAGCTTGGCGCTCCGGCCGCGACCTCCGAATCGCTGGGTTGTTCCGACTGGAATATCACCACCTGGAAAGCCCGGCAGATCTACGCCTGGCAGATGGTGCTGGGTATCGACCGGTTCTTTACCCATGGATTCTGGAACAGCAACGAGGGGGTCGCCAATTACGAGGCCCCGCCGGAATTCGGTCCCTATAATTCGATCTTTCGCGGCACGGGTGAAACCAGCCGGTGGATGGGAACCGTCCAACAGTTTACCGACGCCGCCGTTGACCAGACGCGGGTCGGCTTGTTGAACAATCTGCTGCCGTTCTGGACGATCCCGGCCGGCGGATGGCAGGCTGGCGCCGAAACGACCGACCGGCAGCGGCATGCGCTGGAGCAGACCCTGCTGGCGTGCCTTCAGGCACAGGCCGCCGTACAGATGGTGGACGAACAGGATCTGGTCCATGGCGGTGTCGGTGCGCGCGGGATAACGGTGGGCCGATGCCGGTATGCCACCCTCCTGGTCCCTGCCGCCACGCATGTTGCCCAGGCGGTTGTGGAAAAACTCAAGCAGGCGGTCGCCAGGGGAACGTCGGTCTATTGGCTGGGTGGCGGACCGAAACAGATGGTCACGCACGATTACCGGCTGGTCAAATGTCCGGCCCTGCCGGGCACCGTCCTGCGTGTGCAGCAACCATCACCGGAATGGTGTCGTCGTCACCTGGAGACGCATGTGACCCTGACGGGCGTACAACGGGGCGAATGCTATGTCCGGCGTTTCATCGGGCGGGATGGCAGGGCCTATGTCCTGGCATGCAACGTGGGCGACGTTGCCCATACGGTGGTAATCAGCGGGGAAAAGCAGCGGGTGTGGTCGCCGGTGGAAGTGGATGGTTCCGTCACGGTGCGCGGGACCGGTACCGCCTGGTCGGTGCCGGCGGGTGGCGCCGGATTGTTCCGGCTGGATGCCTTCACGCGGGATCGGGTGACCGGCCGTGTAATGGCCCGCCGGCGGATCAAGGGGTTGCCGGCGTTCCGGCGACTGGGTCCGAACCTGTTGCGGTTATGCCGGACCGAAGTCCGTTCGCGTGGGCAACGACCGCACGTGTTGGCGGAGCCGTATCCGTACTGGCAGGTGTATTCCAACTTCAAGGCACAGCGTATACTGCCGCAATATGTGGGGGACGTGCCGGTCGAAAGCAAGGCGTTGAATCCGGATTTGCGGTATGGTTTCGAGTTTGATGTGCGGGGCTACCGCGGTACGCCGGTGCTGGTGCTGGATCCGCGATGCGCCCGCGGGACATTCCGGATCTGGTGCAATGGGCGCGCGGTGGGCGGGATGCGCCGGTTTCCGCTGGACAACATACGCGCGCTGCGGGTGCCGCTGGCATGGCTGCGTCATGGACGCAATGTGATCGAATTGCGCTTTGAAGTGGAAAGCGCCATGGAAGGCTTGTTGTCCCAGTTGTATGTTGAAGGTGACTTCACGGTGCGGCTGGGCAGGGTGCGGCCGGTATTGGAGCCGCGGCAGGATTGCGATTCGAGGGCCGGATGGCAGGCTGGCGGGATGCCGCATTACATGGGCGCCGGTGTGTACGCGTGGACGGAGACGATATCGGGCGTGGAAGCCAAATCCGACTGGGCATTGGAACTGGAACACCTGGTTGACAACGCCGAACTCACCGTGGATGGGCGATCCTGCGGGGTGCGCGCGTGGATGCCCTGGCGTTGGACATTACCGGCCCTGCGGGAGGGTGAACACCGATTCCGCCTGCACGTGTACGGCTCGGCTGCCAACAAACACATGCTGGGTTCCGGACCGGTGGCGCAGGGCTGGATTGGCAAAGCCTGGCTCTGCCGGATGGGGTAGTGGGGGGACGGGTGCCCTCACACCTGCCAGCCGTTTTCAGCGGCGGACCAAGGCGAGCAGCCAGTCATCGATATGCCCGGTCGCGAATCCGGCCTCGCAGTACGCGAAGTAGTAGTTCCATTTGCGCTGGAACGTGGTGTCGAAACCCATACGGCTCAGGTCCGCGGCGTGGGCATTGAACTGCTCGCGCCAGGCGCGCAGGGTGGGCGGATAGTGTTGGCCGATGTTGTCGGCCTGCCCGATGCGCAGCCCTGCGGTCTCCATCGCCGTGGCAAGAATTTCACGCGAAGGCAGAACCCCGCCGGGAAAGATATGCTTCTGGATCCAGTCCGGACTGCGCCGATACGGCTCGTAACGCTCGTGGGGGATGGTGATGACCTGCAGGGCTAAACGGCCTTCCGGCTTGAGCACCCCGGTGCATTTTCGGAAGAAGCATTCGAAATACTCGTGCCCGACCGCTTCCAGCATCTCGATGGAAACGATGCGGTCATAACGCCCGTCCAGATCGCGGTAATCCAGCAACCGTAATTCGATCCGATCCGCCAGCCCTGCGGCCTGTACACGTGCTTGTGCGAGTTCGAGTTGCGCTTCCGAAATGGTAATGCCGGTAACCCGGCAACCGGTCAGGCGGACCGCTTCGATCGCGAATCCGCCCCAGCCGCAGCCGATTTCCAGCACGTGGTGTTCCGGACGAATTCCGGCCATCTCCAAGACACGCCGGATTTTGGCAATCTGCGCGTCGGCCAGTGTCTGGTCCGGTCGTTCGAAAACCGCGCAGGAATACAACAGGGTCTCAGGATCCAGCCACAGGCAGTAGAAGTCGTTGCCGAGATTATAGTGTTCATGGATGTTGCGGCGGCTTCCCTGCGGCGTATTGCGTCGGCGGGTGTGGAGTATCCGGTGGGCAAAGCGGCTAAGGGGGCCCGGATTAATCGCCGCAGGGTCAAGCGAGGACATATTATTTGCCAGAAGCGTGACAAGCGCTTCGAGGTTCTTGGAGGTCCATTCCCCGGCTGTGAATGCTTCGCCGAATCCAATATCGCCGTGGAATACGAGCCGCGGGAAGAAACGGTAGCTCCAGATCCGCAGGTCGCAAGCCGGTGCCGCCGCATCTCCGAACCTCCACGCGGTGCCGTCGGGAAGCCGGATGATGCGCCAGAAGATGAACGAGATTCACGTAAACGAAGATCACCACCGCCGCAATCAGCATTGTGTTAACCATGGGGACTCCTTTAGCGCATCGAATGGCTATGCTTCCGTGTACTGCATGTGCAGGTTATGCCTCTCTGATGATGATTGTCTACTTCATCTTTATGGATTGGAGGTTAACCTTTCAGCTCTTCTCCTCGATCCGGCGGATCAGGTTGCCGAAGATGTACCAGTGAAACGGCAGGAAGAGGTACCAGTAGATTTGGCCGAAGCGGCTTTGCGTGTCGAAATAAGCCGTCACGCCGAGTTGGCGGCGGTCCCCGGTCGGATCGATCTGGAACTCGAGCCAGGCGCGGCCGGGCAGTTTCATCTCGGCGCGCAACAGGAGCCGCCGGTTCGGGTCCAACGATTCGACCCGCCAGAAGTCGATGACGTCGTTTACGCGCAGGGAGGAAGAACTCCGTCTGCCGCGCGCGGTTCCAACTCCCATCAGCAGGCTGTCGAGCATGCCGCGCAGGCGCCACAACCAATTGCCGTGAAACCAGCCCCCTTTTCCTCCGATGTGGCAGATTGATCGAAAAAGCGAGGCGTCCGGTTTTGAGGTTGCCAGGGTGTAGGTGGTCCGGTAACGCGGGAGCAGTTTCAACTCGTGCAGTTTGATGGCCAGTTCGTGGGCCGGCGGATAGCTGTCCGACCAGCGCGTGTGTACGGCATCCTGTTCTTCCCTGGACATGGCCTCCACGATCGCTTCGCGGTAGGAGAGGGTGGGGAATGGCAGGATGGCGCCGATCCGGTTGTCCAGGCAGATGACGTCGTTCCGGAGCCCCTCCATCAGGCTCCAGACGATGGGCGCCGGAACCGGGGTTAGAAGTCCGGCAAAATAGGCGTAGAAATGGACGCTGCTGAAGCGGGAGCGGATAAACAGTCGAGGCTTGCCGAGTATGCCGGCGAGTGTGCGCATCATGTCCTCGTAAGTCAGGATGTCGTTGCCGCCGATATCGAATGAGTCGCCGGCGGTGCCGGGCAATTCCAGGACTCCCACCAGGTATCGGATGATATCCCGGATGGCGATGGGCTGGCATCGTGTAAGGGTCCAGCGGGGGAGGACAATCACCGGGAGTCGCCGTACGAGGTGGTGGACAATTTCGTAGGAAGCGCTGCCGGATCCGATGATGATCGCCGCCCGGAGAATGGTCGTGGGAATTGCGCCCCGCTTCAACGCTTCCGCCACATCCACCCGGCTGCGCAAGTGCGGGGAAAGAACCGTGCGGACATCGCCGAGCCCCCCCAGGTAGATGATGCGCTTGACGCCGCACCGTTCGGCGGCATTCCGGAAGGCCGTGGCGTTTGCCAAATCCTGGATCTCGAAGCGCCGGGGTCCTAGGAGCAGGGAATGGATCAGGTAATAGGCGGTATGCACGCCCTTCAGGGCGGTGTCGAGGGTTGCGGGATTCGCGGCGTCGGCGACGACGATCTCGGCCGTTGGCCAGCGGTCGTGATGTTCGGGGGAGGCCGCGCGGACCATGGCTCGCACGGTGTATCCCCGATCGAGCAATTCGGGCACCAACCGTCCCCCGATATATCCCGTCGCCCCGGTTACCAGCACCGTGCCGTACCGTGGGATCGGTTGCGTGGTTAATCCGTCGCAAAACCGTTCCGTCAAGCGGCCCCGTCCCTGGGGATGTGCTGGTTCGTCCGTGGTCATTGGCGACTCAAAGGAGTGTATCCGGTTGCATCACGGGGAACAGCACAAAAATAGCCACGGCCCAGACACCGTGACTGACGATATTGATCCATATCAAGATGTACAGCGGTAAAGGAAGGGCCAGAAACGCCGCGCACGAACGCGGCACGAGTCAAGACCATGTTGCCGGTTGAAAGATGTACCCGGTATCGGCCAGCACCGAAAGTGCGGCGCCGATTTCGGCGCTCAGCCGCCGTTGCATGTAACCCCGCCCGAAGCTATACCATTACCATCTGTTTCAACCGTGCCGCGGACTGGACCGGATTCCCCTGGGAAGCCGGTCCATGACCGACTCCCCAGGAGTCTCTTTATTTCGATTTAGAAATCATACTGAGCGATTAACCGCGCCACGTATACATCCTGCAATTCCTTGCCACCCTTTGCGATATTGCTGACTGAATCAGGCTGTAGCATCAAGTTGTACAGGCCATGGTCTTTTTCTATTCCCATCGGAACGTCTAATTGAATGGCGAGATCCGCGATAAACTTTGCCCCAAACTTTCGCGCATAATACACCACGCTGGGTGTGATTTCGGAAATGTTCTTGTCCGTGATGGGGAACAGGGTTTTTTCGCCGGTTTCGGTGTCCGTGCGGGTGTACGCAAATTTCGAATCGGGGGAGACCACGGCATACCGAAGCCCCAATTCCCAATTCTTCATCATCAGGTTTGCGCCAATCACGCCGCCGATGGCTTCGAGGCTTCCAGCATCGTTCTTGAAGTTTGCGATATTCGCCTCGGCAGACAGCCGTAGGTCCGTTTTCTCGGAGAGCGGAATCTCGACGGCGGCATCTACGCCAACCTGTGAGAATATCGCCTTTTGATTCGCGGCTCCGATATACGGATTCCAGTTTGCGTTCAGCATCAGCGACTTGTCAAAATATTTGACGTTGAGAGGCGTCGAGTGCCCCACGCGGGAATCTTCCGTGTAGGCGCCATTCACATAGGCCGCATATTTTACGCCGGTAGATGCCTCATCGCTGTTCTGGTAAGGGGTGAACACATCCTTGTCCAAATCCTTATTGACGCCCAGACGCGTGATCAGCATGGGAACACCAAGATCCTCGGGGATATATCGCTGGGGAACGTTGATGCCGCCTCCGGTAAAAACGCCCAATGCGCCGGAGAAAATGCCGGCCTTGGTATGCGCCGCAAGACCCACATCGCGCCCAATGTTGAAAAAGTTATTCTGGATGGAACGTTCCGTGTTGACCATGGCGCCAGAATCATACAGCCGTTCACGACCGTAAGGGACTCTGAACTGTCCGGCCTTCACTTCAAACAGATCCTCCACGAACGGAACGTTGACATACGCATCCAGCAGTGACATTACGCTGTTGGCTTTCGGAAGCTCTTCGCCTCCAAACATCAGCTGCAGCGAATAGTCGCAGTTATTGTAGACGCCATTCAAGTTCAGACGCGCCTGCTTTAAAAAGAGGAGCAATCTTTGATCGTCTTTCCATCCGTGATTGTCGAGAGACTCCAGAACCGCAAGCATCTGAAGTCGACCATCGATATTTACCGTACTATCCTGGTTTTTCGCAGTCAATTCCGACGCCCGGGCAGGTCTTGTCACACCGGGCAGAAACGGGAATAGCGCCAACGCAAACACGATCAACATCTTCTTGCTCATAGCTTTCATTCACTTTCTTTTGTGGTTCAATAAATTCAAAGTACTCCGCGGGGGTCTGCCGCAAACCTGTCTTACGGCAGAGGGGTAGGCGCCATAGTATCGCTCCTTTCCGACGTAAGCGTCAGGTTCAGATCCCAGTGAATATTCACTTCGTTAGCCACCTTGATGGAGCCGAAGAACAGCGTTGGCGGAGTAACGCCGAAATCCGACATCAGCAGGTTTTTCTGCCCGGTGGCATGGAGGCGATCTTCTTCTATGGCCCCGAGCGTTTCGACGCTGATGCGGTTGGTCACGCCGGCCAGGGTGAGATCACCTTCGACGGTAATCGTGTAGAGATTTTCCGCGTCTTCCGTGTCTTGCGTTGGATGGGCCTGATAATTACGCATCCGGAAAACAATATTCGGGTGTGCCTTGTGTTTCAGCGCCTTATGCATTTGCGAGGCCAGGCCCACGATGCCGGATTTCATCTTCTCGACGGGAATGGTCAGCACAAACACCGTTACGGTGGTGGACTGGATCAGGATGTCGACAGAAGGTGTTTTCCCGGATTCGGCGACTGCTTTATTCAAGGGCACTTGTGAATCGATCTGGATGACGGAGGCTTCGCTTTCATACCGGTGGATCGTGGAATCGCCATCCAGCCAGAGCTTGCTGCCGGGTGCGAGGACAATACGGCAGGATGATACGTCTTGCGTTTCGGCGGAAAGAAGCCGGGTCAGTAGAAGGAACCCCAGAAATGTCAGCGATAACCGGATTTTCATTGATTATATTTCCTTGTATTAATTTGTCAGCAACGTTGTTCGACCAGTTCCATCGAGGCGACCGGGAGTGCCACGTTCTCGGCCAGGGGTTCCGATTTGGACACGACATACTGCAGAAGCATGGCGAGGCTCGTTCGGTAAACGGATGGAGGAAGTCCCTGTAAATGATATTCTGCCTGACGGATGGATTTTTCGAGTAAATCAATGACTTGGTCCCGGCACGCCAGGGTGATCGCATCATCCTGATCTCCAAGGTCGTCCGCCAACTGGTAAACCGTGCCGAAGCAGAAGCCGAACTGGGAAAGCGCCTCTATGTGTTGGGGATTTTCGCCCTGCGCGTCGGCCAGCCATGCGCCGGCCTGGCAGCAGAAAGCCATGAAGGAAGATGTCTTATCTTCGATGATGGCGCGGTACGCTCCGAAATCGTGTCCCTGCAAATTGCTAATTTCGCCTCGACACATTCTGCGGACACATTGGGCCAGAAGCCGGATAATTCGGTCTCCGGCGATTTCCGCCAAAAGGTCGAAGGCCTGGGAATAGAGCATGTCTCCGGCGAGAATGGCGACCTTGTTCCCGAACAGCGCATTGAGACTGGGATGTCCCCTGCGCAGGGATGCTTCATCCAGAACATCGTCATGCATCAGGCTGGCGCTATGGACAAGCTCCGTAATCGCGGCCAGCGCAATCAAACGATGATAACTGGAAGATGTATCGCTGGATGCCGGTGTGTTATTTTGTTGCAGGGTGTATGCCGACAAAAGAACCAGGCTGGGGCGCAGTTTTTTCCCCGGTGCATGGAAAAAGGAACGGAAAACCTTGTCCGCGAAATCATCGCGCCGGCAGAGAAGACGCAACTGTTCTTTTATGAACTGTTCAACGTTCAGGAGTTCGCCTGCGATAGGCTGATATATGTCTTCCAGCTTCATGTGCGATTCCCCGTTCTTTATTCATTAACCGGCTTGTCGTAATTGCCTCTATCGCGCAATTTTCCGGTCCATTGTGATATCAACCAACGCCGATCGCCATGGGACAAAACTACGATTTATATTACGCATTGATGCCTGTGATGCGATATCGGACTATGCTACCATAAACAAGCGTATTGGATTTAATGTGTTACGCGATATGATCGTCGATGGAATGGATCCAGCGGAATTGAAGACAAGCGTCCATGACGGCGGGAATCCCCTCGTGTATGGTGGGATAGTCGGGCTTCAATCCGAGTTCATCCCAGAATACGCCTTTCTTCACCGTCAGGGTCATGTTCCACGCGCGAACGGCCTGTGGGGTTGACATGGACGGCTGCCGACTGAGGCGGTGGAACGGTGTCAGCATGCAGGTTCCCGCCAACGCCATCCAGCGGGGCATCCGGATCCGCCTGAAATGCGGATAGTAATTCCTGATCTCGTCGAAGAAGTCGTTCCACGACACGGCCAGATCGTCGGCCACCGGACTTGACCCGTGCCTGCCGTTTTCCGCCGCGGCAATCAATAGCCGCGCCGCATCCTGAACGTGCAGGTGTGAAAACAGATTTCGCCCGCTGCCCGGGAGAATGACCCGCCCACGGTGGACCTGTCCGAAGATAAAATCTCTGGCTCCATAGACGTGCGGCAACCGAACGATGGCCAGGTTCATCCCCGACGCTTCCGCCAGGGTTCGCAATGCCGCTTCCGTCTCGACCTTGGCCCTGCCGTAGCCGGTCATGGGGGCGACCGGCGTGCCGGGGTCGATTACACCGCTGTTCGCGCCATAGACCAGCATGCTGCTTGCATAGACGAACGTCTTGACCCCTGCCGCTACCGCGGCCCGCATAAGGAACGTAGAGCCGTCGACAATGGATGAACGCAGCCGCTTGTACTCCTCGAATACCGCCCGGGCGCCGAGGTGAATGACGGTGTCCACGCCCTCCACAGCGCGCGCCAAGCCGAGGGGACCCTCCAGATCGCCCTGCATCAGTTCGGCATCCGGAAGAAGGCCGTGGAGGAAGTTTGCCCGGTGTGGTCTTCGCACGAGCAACCGCGGCTTGAACCCCTTACGGCACAATTGCTCGGCTACTTCGATGCCGATAAAACCGGTGGCTCCTGTCACCAACACCTGTTGCATGCTGCTCCTGACATGCGTATTGCGCTTCAAACGCGGATACACGACGGAAAAGGATAGCACATCAAAAAAAAGACTGCAAACGCCCCCAGCCTATACCAACAAAGGTTTGCCGGCTATGGCGAAACATCTTTTGTCGGGCTTGAATCGGGGAATGGTGGATGTCATCGGGTGTGTGTCCTTTGTGCGGGCTGCGGGCCAGCGCGTCGACCGAGGCTTCGGTTACGGCTTGTAGAAGCCGTTCGGGGGAAGCGGGTTTCTCGAGAAAGGCGACGGGTTCGTTCCCGAAACGCCGGCCAATTTCCCTGATGTTGAACGACAGGTATCGGGTGCGGTTTGCCGCTGACAGGAAGATAACCGGAATATCGCGGGTAAGCGGATCCGTGCTGAGTTCGTGAAGGAAATCAAATCCGTTCATCCTTCCGGGCATCATGACATCGAGGACAATGACCGTCGGTAGCGCCTGGCGAGCGGAGTACAATGCGTCACTTCCGCAGGTTGCCGAAAGGACGGGGAAACGGGAACCAATGATGCGGCAGTCAGCGGAAAGTTCGTCGGGATTGTCCTCGACGAGGAGGACCGTTGGAACGATGGCATGTGGGCGAGATTCGATCATCACGACTACCATGCTACGCCGGGTTGCGGGAGGGCGATACAGGACGGATCTACGGATAATTGGAACAATTCCAGACCGGTGTGTTGCGGTGGGATAACCAGCGTATGAATGGACCATCGTATCGCTGGGGCGTCTTGGTCAGCCGGATGCACCATGGCCGGGATGGCGGTTTATTTCGTCCCGCCGGATGTTTCCGATACGGTAGCGATAATCTCGTAGCGCGTGGTCCGTTGGGCGGGTGTATAGCCGGCTTTACGGATCAGTTCGATCACCTGCCCGGCGGTGATGGCGTACTGCACGCCGGTGGCGCGAACGACCTTCTCTTCCATCAGCACGCCGCCGAAATCGTCGGCGCCGAACGACAAGGCAAGCTGGGCTACGTCAGGCCCCTCGGTCACCCATCCGGCCTGAAGGTGAGGCATGTTGTCCAACACCAGCCGGCTCAAGGCAACCATCCGCAGATAATCCACGCCTGTACTGGGCCGCTGGTCGATTCCTGTGCGGTTGGTCTGGCACGACCAGGGGATGAATGCCGTGAAACCGCTGGTTCGGTCCTGCAGTTCGCGGATGGCCAGCATGTGCTGGATCCGCTGGGCGGGTGTCTCGCCCAAGCCGTAGACCATGGTGGCGGTGGTGCTCATGCCCAGGCCATGGGCCGCTTCCATGACGGCCAGCCAGCGGCCGGCCGAGATCTTGTACGGGCTTACCCGCTGACGGACCGCGTCAACCAGTATCTCCGCCCCGCCGCCGGGTAATGAGTCAAGACCCGCCTCGCGCAGGCGGGAAAGGCATTGCGGGAGCGACAGCCCAGCCCCGTCGGCGAGGTATGCCACCTCCGCCGGGGACAACGAGTGCACCCACAGGTTGCATTGCCGTTTGATTGCGCGGAGAATCTGCTCATAAAACGCCAGATTCAATTGCGGGTTCAGACCGCCCTGGATCATCACCTGCGTGGCGCCGCGCTTCCCGGCGTCTTCCACCTTTTGGATCACCTCCTCGACTGTCAGGACGAAGGCATCCGGTGATCCGGGTTGGACATGAAAAGCGCAGAACCGGCATTGGGCCTCGCAGACGTTGGTCAGGGATATGTTACGGTCGATGACATACGTGGCCGTTCGCGGATCGCAAAGCTGCAACCGCCGCCTGTGGGCGGCCAGGCCCAACGCTCCCAACGGCGCTTCATCGTGCAACATGACAGCTTCTTCTGCCGATAGCCGCTTGCCGGCCGCCGCCCCATCCAGGAGCGAGGCCAGCGATGCGGGGGTTGCGTGTGGCGCCCGCCAATCAGTCGTTCCATGCTGCGGGGTGCCGGCTGCTGCTTGATACGCGCTGTTGATCAACACCGGTTCAAGGCCCAAGTCCACCAGCATGGCTTCCATCTGCCGCCGCGTTGCAATGTTGTGATCCGGCGGAGCCCCGGCAGCCTTGGCGATCCGCTCGTCGAGACTGGTAGGGCCAACATCGTCGGCCCCTGCATGGGTCAACACGTGCAGCAGCTTGGTGTCGGTGTAATTGGCCAGCACGCGGACGTGTGGGAAGTTGTCTAGAAAAATTCTTGCCAGCGCGACCACGCGGACAATCTGGTCGCCGCAGGGGCCGTTGAACACCGCCAGGCGTGCGCCGCGGGGGTGGAACGGCAGGGCGATGAACGCCTGGAATCCGCCCGTGCGGTCCTGAAGGTCGCGCAGCCGGGCCAGATGGTCGATGATATCCTGGGGCTCCTCGACATGTCCGAAGAGCATGGTGGCGTTGGTGGGCAGTCCCAGCGCGTGCGCCTGTTCGTGCACTTCCATCCACTGTTGCCCGGTGATTTTTGCGGAACATATCTTTTTGCGGACCGTTTCGCTGAAGATTTCCGCCCCGCCGCCGGGTACCGCCCCAAGTCCGGCCGTCTTGAGCCGCTCCAGCACGTCACGGATCGTCAGGCGTTCCCGTCGGGCAAGGGAGTGTATTTCCACGGCCGTCAGGCCCTGTATGAGGACACCCGGGAGTTTCTCCCGTGCCAAACGGAACAGCGCCTCATAGTAGGCCAGATTCAGCCTGTCCGTGACGCCGCCGACCACATGCAGATCGGTCAGCCCCCATTCCCTGGCCGGTTCGAGGCGGCGGCGCACATCGTCAAGCTCCAGCAGGTAAGCGTCGGCGTCGTGCGGCTCGCGCCAGAACGCGCACAACTCGCATCGGTTCTCGCAGATGTTGGTGGGGTTGAGGTTCAGGCTGTGCGTGAAGTATGTCCGCCGCCCGTGACGTGCGCGGCGAAGCGCATCGGCGAGGCTGATCAACTCGGCGCAGGGCGCGTGCAGCAACATTTCCAACGCTGCATCACGGGTGAATCGTTGCGTGGAGAATGAGACCAGTCCAGTCGTCATTGCTGAACCTCCGTGCCCATGGCCGCGGGCAGCGCTATCAGACCATCCTCTACCAGCAGCCGGGAGAACAACGTGATTGCACGCTGTTCCTCGTCGCCGATTTCATAGTGAATCGCCTTGGTGAGGTAGTGCCTGCAGAAGGCGGCATCCAGACCCAGTTTGCGGGCCTGTTCGCCGGCGATCTGTTCGACGGCATCCATGCCGAGTCGCCGGGCGGCCAGGAGGATTGTGGTCAGTTCGGACCGGAAGGGATGATCGCGGCGGATGGCCCAGACGGCGAAAACGAACGGCAGGCCGGTCATCCGCCACCATAACTCCGCCAGATCGTAGTCGCCGGCGGGCGCCGGCGGGGCGGTTAATGCCCGGTCGCCGATGACCACTGCCGCATCGGGTTTTCCGTTACCGGCCGGGACGACGGGTACGTCGCGCTTCAGGTGACGCCGCAGCAATAGGCGGGCCAGTGCATTGGAGGTCCGTGAGGCCGGGTCGGCGGCGACACAGCGTACCTGCGCCAGCGGAACCCGGCACTTAAGCAGCACGCTGAGAACCTGCCGGCGGGCGCAGATACCCACACCCTCAACCATGGTCAGCTCAGGCCGGGTCAGCAACTCAATCACGGGAACAAGCCCCGCATCGGCCGTGCCCTGAAGCACCCGTTCCGCCAGTTGAGCGGGCGCCGTTCCCCATAGCACCGTAGCCTGCGGACAGGCCTGGGGAATGAACTGTGCCAAGGGCATTGAATTGGCATAGGGTGTGGCGGCAATATCATAATGGGTCGAGTCCATGGCTAGGTTTCCTTGTGTGCGCAAAACAGGGTCACAATGCCACCGCTGAGCGGACGGCTGCGAGCGTCGGCAAATCCGGCTTGTGCGAGCATCGCCAGCACGGTCTCCGGGGCGATGAACCGGTCGATGGAGTCCACCAGGTACCGATAGGCTCCATGGTGCCCCAGCGCGCGCCCGACCAACGGTACAAAGCCATGATTATACAGGCGATGGCCAAACCGCAGCAAGGGGTTCTTTGGCCGCGTGAGATCCAGGATAACCAGTTTCCCTCCGTCGGCCAGCAGGCGGTGGAATTCCCCGAGCGCCATGGGACGGTCGGCAATGTTCCGCAGACAGAACGCCGTGACCAGTCCGTCGAAGGCGCCGGTCGGCAGTCCGGTAGCCGTCGCGTCGGCCCGGAGAAGGTCGGTGTGTTTCTCCAGGCCCGCCCGCGCAAGTTTCCGGGCGGCCAGGGCAAGCATCGCCTGCGCCACGTCGATGCCCGTCACCCGCGCCTGTGGGCACTGGCGAAGGATCTCGATCATCATATCCGCCGTACCGCATCCGACGTCCAGGACGGTACAGCCAGGATGCGGGGCCAGTTCCTGCACGGCCCGGCGCCGCCAGCGGCGGTCCATGCCAAGCGAAAGTACGGCGTTGAGCAGGTCGTAACGTCTTGCGATACGGTCGAACATTCGTCGGTTCTCATCCGGCCCGGAATGGGCGCATGCCTGTGTCATAGCGGGATTCCGTATTGATTCCAACGGGCCTGCACCTGTTCCTCCCGCCGCGGGTCGAAGACGACCGGGCGCCGGTAGGAAGGTTTCCACGATGCATCGATCAGGATCGGCGGTCGAAGCAGCAAGCGGTTGCCCGCCACCTCCCGGCCGGCTGGATGAAGGTCCGCCAGCGGGTCGAACCGTGTGAACCAGCCCCAGAGCATCATCCGGACGTCACCCATCGGTACGTCGGCCCATACCAGCACGTGGAAAAGATAGCGCCCCGTCACGGGGTGATGGGCCAGGGCCTGTTGCACGGCATCGCGATCGAAGCCCTCCCGTACCTGTGCGACCAGCACCGCCGGGCCGATGGCCGATAGCGCCAGCAGATGCGGATGGACCTGTGCGGCCTGGGGGGGCGCGGGTGGATGCTCTTTCCTTGGCGGGGTAATCTCCGATCCCACGGCCAGGAGGATGAGCCGGCTGCCCGTGTTCATGGACGGGCCGGTGAAATCCAGTGTGTCCTGCGCGGTGGGCGCCAGCAGGTGCATGCCATCCTCGAAATTCAGCCGCTGCCACATCTGGCGGCTAACCTCGGCGAAATCACGCACATTGACGCCCTCATTGACCACCACGAGGACCTTGGTCAGCGAAAGCTGGCCCTCTCCCAGCAGTCCCAAGGCATGCTTCAGCGCCTCGCGCGGGTAGCGTTGTCTCACGGACAACACGGCGAGAGGGTGGAATCCGGTCTCGGGATAGGCCCACAGGTCCGACACGCCGGGGCGAATCATCTTCAGCAGGGGCATGGTCATCTCCTGAAGGGCCTCGCCAATGTAATAGTCCTCCTGCGGCGGTTTCCCCACGACGGTGGCGGGATAGATTGCGTCGTGCCGCGCCAGCAACCGCTTGACGCGAAAGACGGGGAATTCGCCGCTGTGCGAGTAATGTCCCAAATGGTCGCCAAAGGGCCCTTCCCGTCGTACGTCGCCGGGGCTGACCGTGCCTTCCAGCACGAACTCTGCCTGGGCCGGAACGCGATGGCCGCTAGGGCGTGTGATCATGTCCAGTGGCCGTCCCATCATCAGTGCTGCCAGCAGGCGTTCGTCGATTCCCTCCGGAAGCGGCGCGATCGCCGCCAACGTCAGCGCCGGCGGGCCGCCCAGGAAAACGCTCACGGGCAGCGCCTGGCCGAGTCGACAAGCCCGGTCAAAATGAAAACCGCCGCCCTTTTCGATCTGCCAGTGCATGCCGGTGGTGTCATCGTCGTACCGTTGAAGACGGTAGATGCCCATGTTGCCCTTTCCGGTGGCGGGATCGATCGTGTGTACCAGCGGCAAGGTGAAGAAATGTCCGCCGTCCAGTGGCCAGCATTTCAGCACCGGCAGGCGCTGGAGTTGTGGCGGGCAATGATCCTCCTCCATCACCGGTCCCCCACGGACCGTCCGCATCCGGGCGCGAAACACGCGGCGCAGGTCCTTGCGACACGCCCACAGCCGCCGCGGCGTGGGCGGCATGAGGCGGTGGGCCAAGCCGGCTATCATTTGGCCGATTTGAGCGGGTGGCATGCCGAAGGCCATCTCCACCCGGCGTGGTGTGCCGAAGAGGTTGCTTACCAGACGGTAGGGCGAGTCTTTGACACGCTCGAACAGCAAGGCCGGGCCGCCGGCAGCCAGCACACGGTGCTGAATGAGCGTGATCTCCTGATCGGGATCCACCTCCACGTTGACGCGCACAAGCTGCCCCGTGCGTTCCAATGCCAACAGGAAGGATCGCAGGTCGGTGTAGTTCATGGCATTTCCTCCCACATCCGCTGGGGAGGCTTGCCCAGAAGCGCCAGCACCCGCTCGACATAGGCCTCGGCAAGTTCCGCAAGGGTAATCTCCTGCGCCTGGCGCCCCGCCGCCATGTAAAAGGGGGGACATAACGGCATGATGATCCCTCCCGCCGCGGATATCCGGCGGGCATTGTCCAGGTCGATCAACCCCCAGGGGCTCTCCCGGATGCACAGGATCAGCGGCCGGCGTTCCTTGAGGTGGCAGTGGGCCGCGCGGGTAATCAGCGAGTCGCCGATTCCACCGGCTATTTTGGCCAGCGTATTGGCGGAACAAGGCAGAACAACCATTCCGATCGTGGGAACCGAACCTGATGAAATGGCGGCCGCCAGGTCGCGGTTGTCGTAGACCTTGGCTGCGCGTTTCTCCAGGATCTCGATCGGCCCGCATTCGCGCCGGTAGACGTCGCGGCCCCAGTCGCTGACAATCAGAGAAACCGGCCATGGCGATTGTTTCAAGAGCGCATCGGCCGCATAGGCGCCGCTGGCTCCGGTGACGGCAAGCACGAGATTCATGGCAGTCCTCCCAACATGGGGACGAGAGCGCCGGCCACCCCCGCCACGGCCGAAATGGGAAAGAACCGTTTAACGAGCGGCACGCCGGGCAGGTGCGCCACGATGAATGCCGCCAAGGCAACGATCCCGGCGGCCGCGGCGGTCAGTCCCGCGCCCATCCGCCACCAGAGTGCAACCAACGCCGTGACCGCCGCCAGGTGGATCATGGCCGAGACGCGGTCCGCACCGGTGACGCCGATGGCTGCCGGAATGCTTTTTACCCCGGTTTGGCGATCGCTGGATGCATCCTGCATCGCGTAGATGATGTCGAATCCGCTCATCCAGAAGAAAGCGAATGCCGCCAGCAGCATTACCTCGGCGGTAAGCGCAAGCCGCCCGCTCACGGCCACGAACGCCGCCGGCACCGATGCGGCCAGGCACAGTCCGATGCCGAAATGGCACAGGCAGGTAAAGCGTTTGAGCAGCGAATAGCCGATCAACAGCACGGCCGGTAGCGGTGACAGCAACAGCACCAGCGGCCCCAACCCGGCACAGGCTAGCAGATACAGCCCCAGCCCGGCGGCGGCCACCGCATAGGCCGCCCGCAGGGAGAGTTGCCCGCTGGGTATCTCCCGCGCAGCGGTACGCGGATTTAGGGCGTCGATGTCGCGGTCGAGTATTCGGTTCATCGCCATGCCCAGCGTTCTGGCTCCAACACCGGCCAGGATGATCAGCCCCAGTACCGATCCCGCGGGCATTTGTCCACCGGTGCCAAGCAGTGCCCCAGCCACCAGCAGCGGGATGCTGAATATCGTGTGCTCGACGCGGATCAGGCGCACCACCTTGCCCGTCAGGCCGGAAGATGACCCCGTTTGGCCAAGCGCACCGTTGTGCAGGCCCGTCGCTACGGTTTCGGCGAGGGCTTCACAGACCGTCGGCAGGTTTCGGGCGATCGCATCCTTGCCGTCTTCATCGGCCCGGTCACTTACGCCCTTTACCAGGTGGCAGGCCACGCCGCGTTCCCGGCAGACGCTGGTGATGGCGAACCCCTCCATGTCCACAAGTTCCGCTGCCTTGGCCAGCGCCTGTCGCTTCTTAGCATCGAAGACCGGTTCAAGAACCGTCGTGAGTCGCGCCCGCGTCAAGCCGAACCAAGGGCCTGGGGGAACGTTGTGCCCCATGGTCGGACCACCCGACAGTATCGCATCGCCGTCCATGGCCTCGCCGACGCAGAACAGGTTGCCTGGCGCGTCGCCGCGTAAAGAACCGCAGATGCCCGCATTGACGATCCTGCCGACACCCGGCTGATCGAGCGCGTATGCCGCCGCCAACCGGGCTGCGGCTTGGCCCATGCCGCTGACGACAATCAGTCCGCCGCCAGCGGACGCGAAGCGCCATGTGTTGAAGGGCCGGGCGGGTACAGGTTCGGCCGCCAGCCGCTTTAGCAGCGGATCGGCCTCCATGCGAGTCGCCAGAATCACGGCAATCATGCGATCAGCCCCCCCTGCCGCGCGAGACGTTCCATCGTCGCCACCGCGTCGCGCCCGGCCTGACCCATGTCCAGGCTGTAGTCATTGACGAATGTCCGGATGTGCCTGGCCAGCACCTGGTCGTCCATCTCCTGCGCATGCCGGCGGACGTAGTCCAACGTATCCTCCGGCCTGGCCTGCGCATCGGCAATGGACTGGCGCAGCAGGGCGCTGAATTCGTCGATAACCTCCCGCCCCAGGCTGCGCCGGGCGATGATGCCTCCCAGTGGGACGGGTAATTGGGTGTGATCGTGCCACCACTGGCCCAGGTCGCACAGGCATTGGAGTCCGGCCTGTTGGTAGGTAAACCGCCCTTCGTGAATGACAATTCCGCAGTCGACCTTGCCGGTCGCCACCTGCTGGAGCACCTGATCGTAGGGAACGAAGACCCGCTTCATCGCATGAGGCGCCCAGAGGCGGAACAATAGATGCGCGGTGGTAAATTCGCCCGGCACCGCCGTGGTACAATCGGTCAGGTTCGCGGCGGACAGACCACCGCGGGTGACGACCACCGGCCCGCAGCCGAAACCCATGGCCGCCCCTACGTTCAGCAGCTCATAGTGCCGACGAACCAACAGGTAGGCATGAAACGAGATTTTGCTGACGTCATAGACGCCGGCCAAAGCGTGGCGGTTCAGGGTTTCCACATCGTGCAGGTGGAACTGGAATTGCCGGCCCTGTCCGAGGCGCCCAAGCACCAGGCCATGGAACATGAAGGTGTCATTGGGACACGGAGAAAATGCCATTGTCAGTTTCACGTGATATTCCTGCTCCCACTTACGGAACCTTTGGTTTTTGAAACCTACCATATTTTTCACTATTCCAACAAGGGATCTTCAAACCGTTGTCCGGGGGATTCACCGGGATGCGTCGCCTTTCCGGCAAGGTCGACCGGGGAGTTGAGGTTGCGCCACGCCTGAGCGAGCTCCGCCGGCACCAGGGGGTGGGCAACGCCCACCGCGAGAGCGAGATCGCATGGGCGGCGCACCTGTTCCAATACCGGCGCCATGCGGAAGTCGTAATAGGCAAGCAGTGGTTCCGGGTGTGATATGCCGGAAACAACCGGCATGACGGCGCGTACACCGGGTCGACGCTGGGTCAACAGCCAGTCAATGGCGGCCCTGGAAACATGCGGTTGGTCGCAGGCGACAAACATCCAACCCGCGCCTGGCGCCCACCGCATCGCGGCGCGCATCCCGCGCAAGGGACCCTTTGCGTCTTCCGCGTCCGGCAAAACCGGCAGCGAGCGCAAATCGCCGGGTATGCCGCCGCCGCCCAGGATCACGATCTTCTCCGCGCAACCGCGCACCGCCTCCACGATCGTGTGGAGCCAGGTCCCTCCGCCGGTTGCTATCAGGTGTTTTGGCCGGCCCATCCGCGTGCTGGCGCCGCCGATCAGGATGCCGGCATAAACGGGTGTCGCCAGCCATGTTTCCGGCAACCAGGCGTCGAGCATCTCCAAAGCGATGCGCTCACGATCCTCGGTCCACCCCAGGATTCGCCGAATCCCCGTCGCCTCCGGCGGACAGGTATTCTCCTCGGGTTTGCACAGCCAGATCTTGCAGGGCAGGGGGGTGGTCTTATGACCTTCCACCAGGATCAGGTCATAATAGGATCCTATCCGCGCGATCAGGTCGGGCAAACCAAGGTCCGGGGGCCGGTGAAGCCGGGTGAAGACCTGTCGGGCATCGCGAATGAAAACATCGGCTCCGGCCTTAAAGATGCGGTCGGTGTCCTTGCCTTCCCGGTCGATATCGAGACCGTGCGCATCCTGTTTGACGACGCCGACAATCAGCCCCCGTCGATGCAGGATGCGGACAAGCGCTTCGATCAGCGTGGTCTTGCCCGATCCGCTGAAGCCGCATATGCCGAATACGGGATAAGACCAACCGCGAATGGACGCGAATGGACGCGAATGAGAAGGAGAACATTCGTTGTTATTGGCGGCCATCAGAGGTTTTTTTCCAGGACAACTCGTTTCCATTCCAATTTGGCGCGCTTGAAGTTCAGGATGACCCCGACTTTCAGCTCCGTTATCTTCAGATAGTTCATCATCTGCCCCAACTCGTGATTGCCAATCTGTTCGATAACCTTTGTATCCACCACGAGGCTTTCAGACACTATCAAATCCGGAACATACTCTCCCACCACCGTGCCTTTGTAATTCACCGCATAGCGGGGTTGTTGTTTGACCGGGATGCTTCGCAATCCAAGTTCGACCACCAGCGCATTTTCATAGGGTTTCTCGATGAGCCCATGGCCGAGAACATTAAGGACTTCCATCGCCGCGCCCACCACGGCAAACACTTCTTCCTTCAGGACTAATTCGCGTTCATTCGTGTCCATTCGCGGTTCCTCTCTCCGGTCTTCCGCAGTCCCCGGGATCGCCGCGCAGTTTCGCCAGGCCGTGTCCGAGAGCGGGCAGAACAGCATCCAGGTTCTCGACTGCCGCCCGCTTGGAACCCGGCAGGCTGACGATCAGCGTGGAGCCCAGCATGCCCGACACCGCGCGCGAAAGCATCGCGTGGGGTGTCTTCTCCGAGGAGGCACGGCGCATGGTTTCGTCCAGGCCGGGCGTAAGCCGCGTGACCACCGCCCGCACCGCTTCGGGCGTGACGTCGCGCGGCGCGAAGCCTGTCCCCCCCACGGCGAGCACGAGATCGATCGAATGGCCGTCGGCGAAGTGGCGCAAGGCGGTTTCGATTTCGGGCTTTTCGTCCGGAAGGATGCGGGTCGCATAGATATGCGCCTTGAGGGCCGTGTTCAACCGTTCCGCCACCGCCGGACCCGCCGTGTCCGTTGCCTGGCCGCGGGAGCATCGGTCGCTGATGGTCAGAACCACGGCTTGGAACGTCGCGCGCGGAATGGTCTCCAGGATCGCGACGGGGGCGCCGGGAGCGATCGTGCCGCCCGCGATGACCCGCGCGAAGAGGCCGAGTCGCGGCATGATGCAGTCGCCGGTCTGGTGATAGATGGCGCAACGCGCATGGCAAACCTTGCCGATCTGCGTCACGACGAGTTCCGCTTTTTCCCCGATCCGGAGCCTGCTGCCCAGGCCCAGCGCTCCCAGGTTAAGCCCGGAGACGACAAGGTTTTCCGCGAAATCGCCGGCTTTCAGGTCCGGCAGTCCCTGGCGGCGCATGGCCGCGACATCGCCGGCGTCCAGCAGGCTGACCTGCCGGTGCCAGGGGCCGGCATGGGCGTCGCCTTCGATGCCGTGATTCGCGAGCAGCCGGGCGGATGGCGCGGCGTGTTTTCGCTCGCCCTTCTTTTCGCTGATGCAAACCGCCGCTACCGTTCCGGTTGTCATGATGCGTCAGCGCTCCAGTCGCCCGATTTGCCACCGGTTTTCTCCAGCAGCCGGACCTGTTCGATCACGATCCCCTTGTCGGCCGCCTTGCACATGTCGTAAATTGTAAGGGCGGCAACCGCGGCGGCGGTGAGGGCTTCCATTTCAACGCCGGTCACGTGCCGGGCCCGCACGAACGACTCGACGCGCAGGGACGCCGCGCCGGGCGAGATCCGGACGTCGACGACATCGAGCGGGATGGTATGACAGAGCGGAATCAGCTCGGCGGTGCGCTTGGCCGCCATGATGCCGGCGAGGCGGGCGGTCTCGACCACGTTACCCTTGCCCCAGGCGCCGGTTTCCGCCAGAACGGCGGCAATCCGGGTTCCGAGTTTTACCGTGGCCACGGCGCGGGCCATGCGGACGGTTGGCCGCTTTCGCCCGACATCCACCATCCGTGCCCGACCGTCCGGTGAGAGATGGGACAATGCTCGTAATGCCGACATGCCGCTTTCCTTCCTGTTTCGCGCGTAAGGTTATCGCAGAACTTCTTTGGTGAAACCGATATCATGCTTTCCGGATAGAAATGCCACCAGGGTGCCGACAATCATTCCGATCAAAAAACCGTTGGGAAGGAAGGCCGCCAAAGCGCCCACCAGCAAGGCGATGGCAAGGTCCCGTTCGGTTTGCGCCGTGTCGCGCAGGAAGCGCATCAGCGTCAGCCCCTCGAAAAAGAGAATGACCCCGAGAACGGATGACGGGAAGGCGTGTATCAGTTGGTCGAAACCGGTGCTGAAGAACAAACCCGCGAGGAGGAATGCCGCGCCGTAGATGATCACGGAACCGCCGGTACGGGCGCCGAACGCGCAGTGGCCGGCCATTCCGCCGGCGCCGTGGCAGACGGGGATTCCGCTGAAGAACGGAGCCGTCAGGTTCATGAGCGAATAGGTGAGCCCGATCTTGCGGAAGGTAATCTTACGCTCGGGGAACCAGTCGCGGGCCATCCGTTCGGTGGCAAAGATGGAGTTGCCGAGTGAAAGGGGAATCTGTGGAAGCGCCAGCAGGAGGAATCCCTGCAGGATGTCGCGGGGGAGCGGGAGGTGGGGTTTGGGCAACGCGAGTTCGAATCCTGCCCATGACCGAAGCGCGACGGGATTGAAGGCAAACGCGTAGATCAGACCGAGCAGGACAACGCCGAGCGCCGGCGGGTATTTGCGATGCCCGAGCAGCCAGAAAATAAGGATGGCACTTGCCCCGGCAAGGATATACCCCGGCACCCCGTCCGCGAGCACGTAGTTGCCGAGCGCCAGCCTGCACAGCGTCAGCCCCAGACCGAGTTGAATGCCGCGCACGACGGATTTTGGGATGATCGCGGCCAGCCGGTCGAGCAGGCCAAAGGCAGCCAGGGGAAACATGACCAGGCCGATGGCCAGTCCGCCGCCGAAGACGAGGGGGGCGGGAAGCCGCTGGGCAATCACGAGCGCCGCCACCGCCTTCAACGGCTGTATCGGCATGGGGATCCGGTACACGAGGCCGGACACTATCTGCATCGAACCGAAGATCGTCAGCACGGATGCCGCATCCATGCCCGAGGCCAGAATCATACCGATAATCAGGGGAATATCGGTGCCGATATCGCCGAACGCGCCGGCGAATTCGTTCCGGTTGAATTGTAAGGTCTTTTCCAACATGGGATCCGGTTACGTTTGTTTACCCGCCGATCGAAGCCATCGCCATCCGCTGTTCGAAATTCCGGTCCGCGGTTTTTCCCTTCAGGACCTGGCGCGTGGACCGGCCGATGGCTTTCGCGTCGCCGGCCCGCAACATCCCGCGGATCGGAATGCCGCCGTCCCTGGCCAGACATCCGATCAACCGCCCGTCCGCCGTCACGCGCAAACGTGAGCATTCAGCACAGAACGGAGCGCTGCAGGACGAAATGAACCCCACGGCGCCCCGATTTCCTTCCGTGTTGACCACGCCATAGCGTCGGGCGGACGACCCGGTTTCCGAAGCGATGGGGGTGAGCGTGAAATGCGCCCCCAACCGCCGCCGCACGGCATCCGACGACAGGAATCCATCCGGGAGAAGCCGGGCGCCCGGACCGATCGGCATGAGCTCGATAAAACGCAGTTCGCAATCGTGATCGATGGCGAAATCCAGAAGATGATCCGCTTCCGCATCGTTGATTCCCCGGATGAGAACGGCATTCAGTTTCACGGGGCGCAATCCCGCGTCCAACGCCGCGACGATTCCCGCCTGAACGGCTTGCAGGTCTCCGCCCCCGGTCAGGCGGCGGAAGGTCTCCGGCGACAGGGAATCCAGGCTGACGTTTACCCGGCGCAGGCCGGCCTGTTTGAGAACCGGCGCCAGTTCCGCCAGGCGCAGCCCGTTGGTGGTGAGCGCAAGATCCGGGATGCCAAGGTCCGTGAGCCTGCCGATCAACCGTTCGATACCGGGACGCACCAGGGGTTCCCCTCCGGTGATCCGGACCTTGGCCAAACCGAATTCGTCCCGGAGGCAGACGACCAGCGCGACAATGTCTTCGTACGTGAGAATCGCCTCCCGGCCGCAAAGCGGAATGCCTTCAGGCGGCATGCAGTACCGGCACCGCAATTGACAGCGGTCGGTGACCGATATCCGCAGGGACAACCCGCGTGGCGTGGGGACGGCGATCACAGCAACCTCCAGGGGCGAAAATCCACGCAGGTCCCGGCCGGGATATCCGACGTTCCTGCCGGGACAATGATCATCCCATCCGCGCGGCTGCCCGCCACGAGATCGGCGGATCCCGCGTTCGCGACAGGGTCCACGACCGTTCCGGCGCCGGTATGCGCCAGGCGCCCCAGCAGGTAGTGACGCTGTCGCCCCCTGGTGGTCACCCCGGCGAACAACGGGAGTCGCAGAAGGCGGTGGCAGTCCGCTTCCGGGCATCCCGCGAGATAGCGCAAGGTGGGAAGCGCGAATTCATGAAAACCCGTCAGGACACTCAAAGGATTGCCGGGGAGCCCGAAGATGCACCGGCCGTTTTCGACCGTGGCGAAAAGCTGGGGTTTGCCGGGTTTCATTGCCACACCGTGATAATGGACCGTGGCGCCGGCTTCCCGGATGATGTCGGGAACCAGGTCGTACTTCCCGACGGAGACGCCACCGGTGACGAGCACCACGTCATGGTCTTCCAATGCCCGGCGCAGGGACGCGAGGAGTTTCGCGTGGTCATCCGGCACGCAAATCCAGACAGCGGAACCGAACCCCTGTTCGGCAATGGCCGCCGTGAGCATCGGACCGTTGGAATCGCGGATCTCATGGATGCCGACGGTTTCCGAGGGCGCCTTCAGTTCCGCCCCGGTGGTGATGACCGTGATCCGCGGTCGCGCATGCACACGCGGATCGGCGCAACCCGCCGCGGCGCACACCGCCAGGGCGGTGGCGTCGAGCAGGACGCCCGATCGAAGCAAGATGGCCCCCCGGCGCGCATTCTCGCCGCGCCGCAGGATGTTCCGTCCCCGTGAAACCGGGTTCAGGATCGTCACCGCGTCGCCGGCCGTTGCCTCGGTATCCTCGACCATGACGACGGCATCGGCGTCGGGAGGAACATTGGCGCCGGTGAAAATGCGGACACACTCGCCGGGGGCCAACACAGGCTGGGCAGGGGAGCCTGCAGCAACCTCGCCCACGACACGCAGGCTCGCCGGCGCGGACGCCACGTCATCCGCGTGCACGGCATAGCCGTCCATGGCGGACCGATCGGCGGCGGGTATATCCCGATCGGCAAGAACCGGTTGCGCAAGATAGTGAAACAGGCACTGGTCGTACGCGCGCGGCGCGGACGGCAAAGGCGTCACGCTCGCCACGATCTTACGCCAGGCGTAATCGGGGTCAACCATACCATCTCCTTTCCAATGCAAGTGTTCTGACCGCTACACCGTGTATCAGCGGCAGAACCTCCGCGGGGAGGCGCGGGCGTTTCCGCCCGCACCCTGCGGCCCCTGTGCCGTGGGCGACCGTTAGGCGCCAGGGGCTCGGAGACTTCTATTTTACGTTTTTAACTTCGTATTTCCATACTGTCAACGGGCAGTCGTTGCGGCGGATCGTAATTGTCCGTAACGGCTGCAGGTTTGTAAACTAGAAACTGATCTGGGCCAGGGCCCTGACGATGTCATTATCCACGGAGGCGCCTTCTTCTCCCCGTGCCACGTAGTTCAAGGCCAGCTTCGCGTTGTGCTTCCGTGTCGGTGTTCGGGTCCAATACGTCATGCCGGACGACAGCCCGGAAGGAGTCGCCCAGGTTGCAGGCGATGGTGGCGTAGTACGTTTCCAGGTCCTTGCCGTTGACTTCGCCCGTCGCATATTCTGCACGTCGAACCCATTGGTCTTCGATCCAGACCCTACGCGATCGTGCGTTGTCGGAGCGATAGAACATATTTACGGGTTTTTGCATAAAGGATCGATCCTGGCATTCCGTCCAGCCTGCGAAAGAACCGTTTCCACGGTGAACAGGAGTTGTGCATCCTCGACGGGTTTTTCCAGGAAGGCGGCGGGTCTGCACCCGAGATAGGGTTCCATTTCAGCCGATCCGAATGGGAGGCCGGTGGATTGATTGACATGGGTCAGGAAAATCACCGGGATGCCGTGGGTGGCCGGGTCCTTGTTCAATTCGAAGAAAACGGAAAACCCGTTTTTTCCGTCCGGCATCATGACATCCAGGACGATCGCAGAGGGATGCGCCATGCGGGCGGTATTCAAGGCATCCTTCCCGTTGGTCGCAGCCAGGACCGGGTACCGGGCGCCCAGCACGGCGCAGGTGGACGCCAGTTCTTCCGGGTCGTCATCGACAACGAGGATGGTATGTATGCGGTTCGGTTTTTGAATCATTTTTGCCACCCGTGCCAAACGGACGGTTTAAGCATACTTGGCCACCCGGGAAAAATCATTCCATCTGCCGGTGGATGACGATATGGGATATTCCTACGAAGATGGCGATGGTTGTACTTTCCTGGTTGTGTGTCATGCGCCCGCGCCGTTGCCCGAATGAAGATCCGCATCGCGCACGACGCGGTGGTTGATTCCGTCGGGATCGCCTGGTTCGCGAAGGCGGCGCAGGATACCGCTGACCTCCCTGACGAATCCTTCAGGATAGCCCAGTTCGTGAAGAATATCGACCGTGGCCGAAGGCGGCTCGTCTTTTTGCGGGACCGCGAATGGCGCGGGTTCGCGGCGACTCACGTCGAGCAACGCGACGCACGCCAGTACGATGTTGGGGTCCGCTGCCGTTTCCCGGCGGAGAATCCCCTCGGCAAACTCGACCCTGGCCCGTGTCGTCAGCCGGTCGCGTTCATCAGCCAGATGTCGTTCCGCCGCCTTGAGTAAGGCCTCTTTTCGCAACCGGGTCTTCATGTCCTGATATTTTTTGTGTCCCTCGTCCCCGAGGCACTCGCGCGCGTATTTACACCAGTCGATACAGGACTGGGTGGTTGTTCGGCATACGGATTGGCCGCATTCCGTACACTTCCCCTCCGCCTCATCGCTCCACACCTCCGCATCCTTGCCGCAGTGCGGACAACGTACCAGTTCGATTTTCGGCTGCATGAACGCAGCACTGCCGGGACATCGCTTGAGCGCCATTGAACGGTTCTCCCCACTGTGTTGAGACAGGTCTATCCGAGCGGAATTGCTTCACGCCTCCCATCGCCTATCGCCGTCCCGCCAAGGAACAAAGCCCGTCCGTGACCGGTGCAAGGTCGTGTGTTCACCCCTCCGCGCACGGAACGTGCGGGCTTCACTTCCTTTCCTTAGTAACAACCATCCATGGGTATCATAAAACCACCACCGCGTGGTGGTCAATAGCGAACTCGGGCCTATGGTAAGTTAGGGCGTGAAGATGATGGGGTGATGGTACGCCAACAATCTCAAAAACCGCAAGGTGAACCAATGAGGGGCTAGAGGGTGTAGCGGTGGTTTCCTGGCCCTAGGATCTCCAACCTGATAAAAGGCGCTTAACAACCGGGCATTCCATGCAGGGGAGAATGGGCGAGTGTGATTGGCTCGTGGGGGGGCGGCAGGTTTTGGAGCCAATCAGCCAGCAGAATTGTCCACGACCAACGGTGAAGCTTGCGCAGGCGTCGCGCTGAGCAGGCTGACACTTGCGAATTTCCCAGCAAGGGATATCGTCCATGGTCTGTTTTCGATAAAGCGCCAGCAAAACAAGCAGTTGGATCATCACTCTGGCCGGTACCGCGCGCCAACCCTGCTCGTAGCTTTGAACGGCCTTTTCGGAAACTCCCAGCGCCGTGGCCAGCTCGTTTTGAGTCCGCCCCAGGATGCCCCGGATCTGCTTGACGGTCGACGCCCGGTCCATATCCCGTTTCTGTGCCGCCCCCCGCGGTGGAAGTGTCCCGCTGGTATCCCCGACCACGAGCGGAGTACTCGCGTCTCGACAATCTTCATTTGTCATGTCGGGTTTCCTCATCCGGCACCTCTTCCTGTCTCAGGGCGGGCCCCCTGGGAGGGGGCCATAACCGAAGGGGGGGTGGCACCCCCCCCGTTATTTATGTTGGACACCACAGTGTGGTAGTTGTATATTCACTCCGAAGACAGTAGCAGAATCCATGGTAAGTCGTCCAGCATCATCCTGCGGCATAACGGTAGGGAAGGTTTCCGGCCGCGGAAATGGAATGGAAAGGAAAGCCCATGCCTGTTGAGATTGCTCCGACGGATTGCAAAACCGCGCCTGGCGCCCGGAACCGCGTGCTCGATCCCTTGCATATGAAGGACTGGCAGATTGCCAAGGCCGCGGAAGCCCATATGAAGCCGTTCGTGACCCTGGCGGATGAATTGGGGTTGCTTGATGAGGAAATGATTCCCCTGGGCCGGTACGTGGGCAAGGTGAACTTCACCAAGGCGTCGTCGCGCCTGCGTGGAGCGCCCATGGGAAAATACATCGATGTGACTGCGATCACCCCGACACCGTTGGGCGAGGGGAAAACCACCACGACGATGGGCCTGGTGCAGGGATTGGGAAAGATCGGGAAAAAGGTGGTGGGAGCGATCCGTCAACCCAGCGGCGGGCCAACGTTCAACGTCAAGGGCTCGGCTGCGGGAGGAGGATTGGCGCAGTGCCTGCCGCTCACGGATTTCTCGCTCGGTCTGACGGGCGATATCGACGCCATCGCCAACGCCCACAATCTCGCCATGGTGGCCCTGACCGCGCGCATGCAGCATGAAGCGAATTATGACGATGCGCGGTTGGCCGGCACCAACATGCGGCGGCTCGACATCGATCCCGCGCGCGTCCAGATGAAGTGGGTGATGGATTTCTGCGCGCAGGCTTTGCGGAACATCACGATCGGCAAAGGCGGGAAGATGGACGGATTCGAAATGGATTCCGGCTTCCAGATCACGGTTTCCAGCGAAGTCATGGCCATCCTGGCCGTCGCCAAGGATCTTCGCGACTTGCGGCAGCGGATCGCGCGCATCGTGGTGGCCTACGACCGGTCGGGACGCGAGGTCACCACGCAGGATCTGGAAGTGGACGGCGCCATGACCGCCTGGATGGTCAAGGCGCTGAATCCCAGCCTTCTCCAGACGATCGAGGGGCAACCGGTTTTCGTCCATGCCGGGCCGTTCGCCAACATCGCGATCGGGCAGAGTTCCGTCATTGCCGACGAACTGGGCATTCGGCTGGGCGACTACCTGGTGACCGAAAGCGGATTCGGCGCGGACATCGGCTTCGAAAAATTCTGGAACCTGAAATGCCGCGCCTCGGGGCTCACGCCCAATGCCGTGGTGATTGTGGCGACGATCCGCGCGCTCAAAATGCACGGGGGCGGTCCCCGTGTCCGACCCGGCCTGGCGTTGGATGAGGCCTATACCAAGGAAAATTGCGCCTTGGTGGAGGCGGGGTGCCAGAACCTGATTGCGCACATCGAAACGGTGAAGAAAAGCGGAATCACCCCCGTTGTATGCATCAATCATTTCCACACGGACACGGCGGAAGAGATCCGCCTGGTCCGGACCGTGGCGGAACGGAACGGCGCCCTGTGCGCCCTGTCGAAGCATTGGCTCAAGGGGGGGGATGGCGCCGTGGAACTGGCCGAAGCCGTGGTGGCCGCCTGCGGGAAGCCGAGCCGGTTTCGGCATCTGTACGAATTGGATACGCCGCTGCGGGAGCGCATTGCGCGAATCGCGAAGGATGTTTATGGCGCCGCGGGCGTCGTCTATTCCGACACGGCGCTGGAGAAACTGAAACAATACGAGCAGGACTCCACGACGTGGAATCTGGGAACGTGCATGGTCAAGACCCACTTGAGCCTTTCGCACGACCCGGAGTTGAAGGGCCGTCCAACGGGGTGGACGCTGCCGATCAGCGATATCCTGATTTACCGGGGCGCCGGCTTTCTGGTGCCCGTGGCGGGCGCCATCAAGCTCATGCCCGGCACGGCTTCGAATCCGGCGTTTCGCAACATTGACGTGGACGTCGAAACCGGCGAGGTGAAAGGCCTGTATTGACGGGGCGCCCGGGGCGCCGCCGCGGTCGATCGGGAGAACACGGAAGACGCGCATTCGATGAACGAGCGGAAATGCCGATAAAACGAACCGTTCCGGTTCACGCCGGAAGGAGGGCGCCCATGAGTAAGCAAAGTAGACGCGAACAAGGGATAAAAACCGAGGAAGCGCAGGGGCCCAAGACCGGGAGCGAACCGGTCGAGCCGTTGGATTACAACCAAATCCTGTGGATTCAGGAATCGTTCCGGCCCGTCCCGATCGAGGAAATCGCACGTGGAGACAAACAACATGTTTCGGGATGCGCTTAAACACGACGAATTTGTCATCACCTGCGAATTCGTTCCGGGCCGCGGCAAGGAGGGAGCGAGCGTGGATGCCGCGCTCGGCTTTGCCCGCGAGGTGGGAACGTCGGGGCCGCGCATTCACGCCGTCAGCCTGACCGACAACCCGGGCGGGAATCCCGCCATCATGCCCGATGCGCTTGCGCCGGCAATCCAGGCCTGCGGGTTGGAAGCGATCGTGCACTTTTCCTGCCGGGATCTGAATCGTAATGCCGTGGAGTCGCGGGTGATGGCGCTGTCCAGGGCGGGGGTCAACAATCTCCTGGTCGTCACGGGCGACTACACCTCCGGCGGATTCGAAGGAAACGCGGCCGGCGTATTCGACCTCGATGCCGTTCAGGCCATCAAGTACGTGAAGGCCATGAATGCCGGCCTCGAGGTGCCCGGGGCGAAGAAGGGAACCACCATCCGGCTTCCGTCCACCGATTGTTTCGTGGGTGCCGCGGTTTCACCCTTCAAGCGCTCGGAGCAGGAACTGATGCCGCAGTTTTTCAAGTTGGAAAAAAAGATTGCGGCCGGCGCGGACTTCGTGATTACCCAGCTTGGCTACGATATGCGGAAGTTTCTCGAAGTGAAGCGTTATGTGGATAGCCGCGGACTCCGCGTCCCGATCATCGGCAACGTGTACGTGTTGAGCCTGGGCGCGGCCAAGACGATGCATGCGGGACTGGTGCCCGGATGCGTGGTCACGGACGATCTGCTGCGCGTGCTCGAAGCCGAGTCCCGGGATCCGGACAAGGGCAAGGGGAAACGCCTGGAACGCGCCGCCAGGATGGTGGCCATGTTCCGGGGAATGGGGTTCCAGGGGGTGCATATCGGCGGGTTTGCCCTCAAGACGCAGGATTTCCGGTTCATCGTCGAACGCGCCGCGGCGATCGCGCCGCACTGGGAGGAATTTGTTCCGGAAGTATCCTTCAGCCGGGACGGCGAATTCTATGCCTTTCCGCCTCCGCCATCGTATCGTCCGGCGCCGCCGGATGCCGATCCCGTTCCTTCGTTCGGCAGGGGAAGACGCTCGCTGAAGTACACCTTCGCGCGGGGGATGCACCGGGCGGTGTTCGATCGACGCGGGCTCGGTTGCCGGCTGATGACGCGGTACTACCGGGCAATCGGCGAACGCTCGATCATGGCGCGGGCGTCCCATTTCGCCGAGTATCTTCTCAAGTTCCTGACCTTCGACTGCCGGGACTGCGGCGATTGCGCGCTGCCGGACATGGCCTACTGCTGTCCCCAGGGAAAGTGCGCCAAGCAACAGCGCAACGGTCCGTGCGGGGGAAGCCGCGACGGGATGTGCGAAGTGTTTCCCGACGATCGCCGGTGCGTCTGGACGATCGTGTACGACCGTCTGAAGCACGTCGGCCGGTTGGACGAACTGAGGGGCCGCTATACGCCTCCCCGCAAGACGGAACTGCAGTACACCTCCGCGTGGGCGAACTATTATCTCGGGCGGGACCATGGCGCCGGCGCGACGACTCCGGCCCTGGGGACGGAACCGAAAGGACCCACCGCATGAAACTCGCCGTGACGGGAAAAGGCGGTGTCGGCAAGACCACCGTGAGCGCGTTGCTGGCGCGGACACTGGCCGCGCGCGGACGGAAGGTAATCGCCATTGACGCGGACCCCGATTCCAACCTCGCCGCGTGCCTGGGTCATCCGCATCCCGAAACCGTGCGCCCCCTGATCGAATGGCGCGAACTCATCGAGGAACGAACCGGGGTCAGTCCCGGCACGACCGGCGGCATGTTTCGACTCAATCCGTTCGTCGCCGATATCCCGGAGCGTTACGCCGTGGATGTGGGGGGCATCAAGCTCCTGGTCGTCGGGGCGGTCAAGAAGGGCGGGTCGGGTTGCTACTGCCCGGAAAACACCCTGTTACGGGCGCTCATCTCGCATCTGTTCATGGATGCGGAGACGGCCCTGGTACTCGACATGGAGGCCGGCATCGAGCATCTGAGCCGGGGCACGCTCGGCAGCGTCGATCGTCTGCTGATGGTGGTGGAACCCGGCCGGCGCAGCGTGGAAACCGCGTTGCGGATCCAAACCATGGCGTTCGACATCGGGCTGCGGCAAATCGGCGTGGTGGGAAACAAGGTTCGTTCCGGACAGGACGCGGACTACCTGAAGGAGGCGCTGCCCGGCCTGGATTTCTTGGGATTGCTCCCGTTTGACGATCGGATCCGCGCGGCGGAAGCCGCTGGCCGGTCGGCGTGGGGCTCCAGCACGGAGATGGAACGGGCGGTCGAAACCCTGGTGGATGTTCTGGAAAATACCCCGAAGGGGAAAAGCGGTTCCGACGGACCGGACGACATACGAGGGAAGCGAGAGTGACCATGACGACAACGAGTGAGTCGATGGAAAAACAGAGCGCCGATCCGGTTGCGCGGGAAGTCCTGAAGAAGGCCCAGGATGCCGGCATGGAGACCGCCTACAGCCGCCATGCCGATCAGGAACCGCGATGCGGTTTCGGCAATCTGGGCCTGTGCTGCCGGATCTGCGACATGGGGCCTTGCCGGATCAATCCGTTTCCGGGCGAAGGTCCGCGGCGCGGCGTTTGCGGCGCCACGGCGGAGACGATCGCCGCGCGGCACCTGATCCGCCAGGTGGCCGCCGGCGTCGCCGCCCACTCGGACCACGGCCACGACGTGGTCAAAACCCTGCGGCTCGCGGCCCAGGGCAAAGCGCAGGGATACTCGATTAAGGACCCCCAGCGCCTCCTGGATCTGGCGAAGGAATGGGGCGTCAAAACGGAGGGCCGGGAAATTGCGGACGTGGCGATCGAGATGGCCGATGCGGCGCTCCGGGAATTCAACAACCAGGAGGGCGAGATCCGTTACCCCGCCCTGCGCGCCCCCGAAGCCACGGTCAAGAACTGGCGCGAGCGGGGCATCCTGCCCGTCGGCGTCGAACACGAGATCGTGGAAACCCTGCACCGCACGCACGAGGGCGTGGATGCCGATTATGTGAACCTCATCATGCACGGCCTGCGGACATCCATGGGCGATGGGTGGGCCGGGGCGATGCTGGCGACCGATTTCGGCGACATTCTCTTCGGCTCGCCCAAGCCGGTACGCAGCCAGGTGAATCTCGGCGTCCTGAAGGCCGACGAAGTCAACATCGTGGTCCATGGTCACGAACCGACGCTGTCCGAGATGGTCGTGGCCGCCAGCCGGGACAAGGAACTGCTGGACCTCGCCGCGTCCAAGGGCGCCAAGGGGATTCTGGTCGGCGGCATCTGCTGCACCGCCAACGAAATCCTCATGCGCCAGGGCGCGCCGGTGGTCGGGAATTTCCTGCACCAGGAGCTGGCGCTGGCCACGGGCGCGGTGGATGTGATGCTCGTGGACGTACAGTGCATCATGCCGGCCCTGGTCGAGCACGCGGAGAAGTTCCACACCAAGGTCATCACCACCAGCAAGAAGGCCCGCATTCCGGGCGCTGAACACATCCCGTTCGACGAGGCGCAGGCCTATGACATCGCCCGTCGGATCGTGCGGACGGCGATCGAGAATTTTCCCAATCGCCGCGTGGTCGACATTCCGGCTGGAAAGACGGATTTGGTGGCCGGTTTCACGGTGCAGAACACGTTCCAGCACCTTGGCGGGCGATACCGCTCGACATTCCGGCCGCTCAATGACGGCATCATTTCGGGACGCCTGCGCGGCGTGGCGGCCGTCATCGGCTGCAACACGGTGAAAAAGACGCAGGACGACAGCCACTTGAAAATGGTCAAGGAACTCCTGGCCAACGACGTGCTCGTCGTCATGACCGGTTGCGCCGCCACCGCCTGCGCCAAGGCCGGGTTGCTTCAGCCCGAAGCGGCTGAAAAATGGGCGGGCGCCGGCCTGCGTGAAATCTGCGAGGCGGTCGGCATCCCGCCGGTGCTGCACCTGGGCTCGTGCGTGGACAACAGCCGCATCCTCGTCGCCTTGTGCGAGATGATCAAGGAGGGCGGCCTGGGGGACAAACTTTCCGACCTGCCCATCGCGGGCGCGGCGCCCGAGGCCATGTGCGAAAAGGCCATCGCGATCGGGTTCTACTGCGTCGCCTCCGGCGCCTACGTGAACTACAGCCCGGCCATGCGGGTGCTCGGCAGCCCGGTGCTGACCCGGTTTCTGACGGAGGATATCGAGGCCATCGTCGGGGGCAAGTTCAACTTCGAGGACGATCCCATCAAGGCGGCCCACCTGATGATGGCGCACATGGACAAAAAGCGGGCCGCCCTGAAGTTGCGGCCATTGATGTACGCCGCGTCGTTTCTGACAGACGGGAAGGATGCCCCGACGGCGGCCCCGGAAACGGCCGCGCGCGCGGAACGGCCCGATCCGGGCCCGGCGCAACCGGCGCGGGGATGCGCGGGGAAACGATCATGAACGGCCAACACCCGACCATCCGCCAGTCGAACGAACGCGAGGGAGCTTAACCATCATGAAAGGCGCCATAGTCGTCAAGGTGGACCGCTGCCAGGGCTGCAAGACGTGTGAACTGGCTTGCGCCGTGGAGCACGCGAAGTCCCAACGACTCGAATCGGCGATTCACGAGACACCGCCCCCGGCGTCGCGCGTCTCGGTCGAGCAAGGCGACGGGTTCGCCGTGCCGCTTCAATGCCGGCAATGTGAGGATGCGCCGTGCGTGGCGGTGTGTCCCACGCAAGCGCTGCACCGGACCGATCCGGAACTCCCCGTGCTGATTGATCATGATCAATGCGTCGGCTGCCATGCCTGCGTGCTGGCCTGCCCGTTCGGGGTCATCCGGATGGACCGGCATGCGCGGGCGATCATCAAGTGCGACCAGTGTTACGAGCGGGTCGAGCGCGGTGAACTGCCGGCTTGCGTGGAGGCGTGTCCCGTCAGGGCCCTGGAGTTCAAGAGCCTGGACCAGGTCGCGCGCGAAAAACGAGGCGCCTATCTGCTGCAAATCGAGCGAGCCACGGACGGAACCTGATCCATGAGTCTTCCCACCACCATCCAGATCGAAGCCGCCCTGGACAAGGCGTTGAGCCGGCACGAGCCCGCGCGCTCCTCGCTGATCGGTGTGCTCCAGGACGTGAACGCGGAACTCGGTTATCTTCCCGGGGATTCGCTGCGGATGGCATCGGAGCGGCTCGATGTGCCGCTCGCGGAGGTTTACCACGTCGCCACGTTTTACACCGCGTTCAGCCTCAAGCCGCGGGGCCGGCATATCGTCAAAGTCTGTGCCGGCACAGCCTGTCACGTGCGTGGTGCGCCCCGGGTTCTCGGCGAACTCGTCCGGTTGCTGGATGTGGAGCCGGGCGGGACCACCGCGGACGGGCGTTTCACGCTCGAAACCGTGAACTGTCTTGGGTGCTGCGCGCTGGGTCCCGTGGTGGTCGTCGATGGCCGCTATCACCAGACATCGCCGGCCGCCGTGAAAATCCTGCTGGATAACGTGGACCGCGAGCCGGTTCCGGTTGACGGGCCGGGCACGAAAGCGGCGGCGGAGGATATGCCCCTCGACGTGACGCGGTTGATGACGACCGAAGTCGGAATCGCGGTTTGTGGCGGTACGGGCTGCCAGGCATACGGCTGCGAGGCCGTGGCCACGGCGGTGCTGAACGAACTGGACCGGTTGAACATTCGTTCGAAGGTTGATTTTGTCCAGTGCGGTTGCCCCGGATTTTGCGAGCGCGGCCCCCTCGTCATGGTGCGCCCGGAGAACATATTCTACCAGAAAGTCACCGTCGATGCTGTTCCGGCCATCGTGCGCGAAACGGTCGTCGGCGGAAGGATCGTCGAGCCATTCCTGTACCGGGACGCAGCCTCTAACCAGGCGATCGTCAAGGAGATGGATATCCCGTTCTATGCGAAGCAGCAACGGGTCCTGCTGGGCGACAACGGTTTCATTTCGCCCACGAACCTGGCCCACTACGTGGAACGATGCGGCGGGTACCAGGCGCTGGCCAAGGCTTTCAGGTTGCCGCCCGACCAGATCATCGGGATGATTGAACAATCGGGCCTGCGCGGTCGCGGGGGCGGCGGGTTCCCCACCGGCCGCAAGTGGGCCACCTGCCGCCGGGCGCATGGTCATCCCAAGTACGTCGTCTGCAATGCCGACGAGGGCGACCCGGGCGCATTCATGGACCGTGCCCTGCTGGAAGGCAATCCGCACCGGGTGATCGAAGGCATGGCGATCGGGGCGTTTGCCATCGGCGCCAGCGAGGGCTATGTGTATGTCCGCGACGAGTATCCCCTGGCGGTCAAACATATCAAGGTGGCCGTGGAGCAGGCCCGGGAGCGTGGATTCCTGGGCCGTGACATCCTCGGCTCGGGTTTCGATTTCGACATCCGGGTGGTGCGGGGCGGCGGGGCGTTCGTGTGCGGCGAGTCCACCGCGCTGATGGCGTCCCTGGAGGGAAAACCCGGCGAGCCGCGCGCGAAATACATCCACACCGTCGAAAACGGCCTGTGGAACCGGCCCACCACGCTGAACAACGTCGAAACGTGGGCCAACGTCCCCTTGATCGTCGCCCGCGGGGCCGACTGGTATGCGTCCATCGGTTCCGCCACCTCGAAGGGGACGAAGATTTTCTCGCTGGTCGGCAAGGTGGTGAACACGGGTCTGGTGGAAGTGCCGATGGGCATGCCGTTGCGCGAACTGATCTTCGCGATCGGCGGCGGCATACCGGACGGCAGGGCATTCAAGGCCGTGCAGACGGGCGGGCCGTCCGGCGGCTGTCTGCCGGAGTCCCTGCTCGATCTGCCCATCGGCTTCGACGAACTCGCGCAGGCGGGCTCAATGATGGGGTCGGGGGGGCTGATCGTGATGGACGAGACCTCCTGCATGGTGGACGTGGCCCGTTATTTCCTGGCGTTCCTGCAGGAGGAATCCTGCGGGAAGTGTGTGCCCTGCCGCGAGGGCATCCGCCGCATGCTCGACATCCTCAACGATATCTGCGCGGGGCGCGCCGGGCCGGGCGCCATCGATCGGTTGCGGGAACTGGCCCAAACCACGGTGGACGGCTCGCTGTGCGCCCTCGGCGGCTCGGCTCCCAACCCGGTCTTAAGCACCCTCCGGCATTTTTCCGAGGAGTATCGCGCGCACGTGGAGGAACACCGGTGCCCGGCCAAGGTTTGCAAGGCGCTGATCACCTTCCGGATACTGCCCGAGGCATGCACCGGTTGCGCCGCCTGCGCCCGGAAATGCCCCGTGCACGTGATTTCCGGCGAGCGGAAGAAACGGCACGTGATCGACCCGTCGGGTTGCATCAAGTGCGGCGCGTGCCTGGACGCATGCAAGTTCAACGCCGTGGAAGTGACGTAGGAAACGCACCGATGAACGAAGCCAAACAAAAATCGCTGACGATCAACGGCCGCGCCGCGGAGGCCGCGCCGGAGGAAACCCTGCTGGGCGTCGCCCGGCGTTGCGGCGTCGCGATTCCGACCCTTTGCGACCATAAGGCCATTCTGCCTTACGGCGCGTGCCGCCTGTGCGTGGTGGAGGTCGCGTGGGGCAAGCGATCGAAGCTGGTCGTGTCGTGCGTCTACCAGCCCTCGGAGGGCGACGTGGTCGAAACCGACAGCCCGCGCGTGCGGCAGACGCGCCGGATCATCCTGGAGTTGCTGCTGGCCCGCTGTCCGGGCGTCGCGCAGCTCGCGGCGTTGGCGAAGGAATACGGCGCCTGGCATCCCCGCCAGGCGTTGCCGGAGGGTGAGGCGCGGAACGAACGCTGCATCCTGTGCGGCTTGTGCGTGCGCGTCTGCAAGGAGGCGATCGGCCAATCGGCCATCGGGTACGCCAACCGCGGCGGCCGGCGCGCGATTGCCAGTCCGCTGGGCGTCGCTTCGGAACGGTGCATCGGCTGCCGGGCCTGCGTGCACGTGTGTCCGACCGGGGCGCTCCATGCCGAGGACGCGGGCGGCGTGCGGCTCATGCGTGAATTGCGCACCCCGCTTGCCTTGACGCGCTGCCGGGCGTGCGGCGCGCCGTTCGCGGCCGCGAAACAACTGGCCGGGCTCAGGGGCCGAACGGCGGTCCCGGTGGAAACGTTGGAAACTTGCCCCGACTGCCGGCGGGCGTTGACCGGTCGGCGCGCGAAGACGGGTGTGTTGACGAACGCAGCATGCGAAACGAGAGGAACCGGGTCATGTCAAAAATCATAGCCGCCGCCGCCATTCGAGGCGGGCACGAAATATATGGTCAGGCCGCGACATTCTACGAGAAGGCCCTGCAAGAGAAGGGCGAAGCGGCAGCCGTCGGATTTCCGGATACGGCCTACTATCTGCCGATGGCGCACGCCTTGATGGGGATCAAGATCGAGACGCTCGGCCAGATGAAACCCGTTCTCGACCATGCCCGGGATTTGCTGGGGCCCGCCCCCAGCGACGCCTTGTGGTTCCCCTATCTCGGCACGGCTCTCGACGCCGGCATCGCCACCCTGCTTTCCGAGGAGGTGATCATGGTCTTGCGGTACCTCTACGAACAGGAACCGCAGGCGGACTGCAACGGGTTCTTTTCGGATACGATCCTGCGCACGCTGGGCATCCAGTTGGTGGATGGGCGCATGCCGGGATTTGCCGCGATCCTCGGGGCCGCGCCGGACAGCAAGACGGCCGTACGAATCGTCCGTGAATTCCAGAAGCGCAGCATCATGGTGTTCGTCGGATCCTCGACCGGCGGCGTGAGCATCATTGACCAGTTGCTCCAGGAAAAGGTGCAGATGGGCTGGGATTCCTACATCGTGCCCTACGGGCGTGACACCCTCAGCGGCATCTACCCGTTGAACTGGGCCATCCGCGGCGCGCTCACCTTCGGCGGCATCAAGCCCGGCAACCCGCGCGCTTGCCTGGAATACTGCAAGAACCGGGTGTTCGCGTTCGGGCTGGCGCTGGGAACCGTCGACGATCAGAAGTACGCGACCGGCGCCGGCGCGATCGACATGGGCTTCCCCGTCATCGCGGACACGGACATTCCACAGATTCTGCCCACCGGGATCTGCACCTACGAACACGTGGTGCATGAACTGAACCACGAGAACCTCGTGCCCCGCTGTATCGAGGTCCGCGGCGTCAAGGTTTCCGTGGCTAAAATCGACATCCCGGTTTCCTTCTCGGCCGCGTTCGAGGGCGAACGGGTGCGGCGCGAAGACACGCGCGTGGAATTCGGCGGCAAGTACTCCACCGCCTTCGAGTTCGTCCGCATGCGGGAAATGGACGAAGTGGAGGACGGCAAGATCGACCTGATCGGCCCGGACGTCGATACCGTGCCGGAGGGCGGGGCCTTGCCGCTGGCCGTGTGGGTGGAGATCGCCGGACGGGCCATGCACACCGATTTCGAGCCGCTCATCGAACGCAAGATCCACGACTTCATGAATTACGCGATGGGCGTGTTCCACATGGGCCAGCGTGACATCGTCTGGCTGCGCATCAGCAAGGACGCCTATGCCGCCGGGTTCCGGCTGAGGCATCTCGGCACGATCGTGCATGCCCAGATTCACAACCTGTACAGCAAGATCGTGGACAAGGTGCAGGTGACGATCATCACCGATCCGCAACGGGTCGAGGCCGCGCTGGCGGATGCCCGCAAAACGTATGCGCAGCGCGACGAACGCCTGCTCGGCATGACCGACGAAAGCGTGGACACATTCTATTCGTGCTCGCTTTGCCAGTCCTTCGCGCCGAACCACATCTGCATCATCAGTCCCGAGCGCCTGGGCCTCTGCGGCGCCGTAAGCTGGCTGGATGGCAAGGTGGGCTACGAAATCGATCCTACGGGCGGCAATCAGCCCATTAAGAAGACCCAGACGCTCGATCCCGTCAAAGGCCAATGGCGGGAGGTCAACGACTTCGTCTACCAGAGTTCCAACCGCTCCATCGAGAAGGTCAGCCTGTACTCGCTCATGGAAGACCCGATGACGTCCTGCGGTTGTTTCGAGTGCATTCTGGCGCTGGTGCCCGAGTGCAACGGGTTCATGATCGTCAACCGCGAGTTTCCGGGCATGACGCCCTGCGGCATGAAATTCTCGACGCTGGCCGGGTCGGTCGGCGGCGGGAATCAAACCCCGGGTTTCCTGGGGGTCGGCCGGTTGTACGCGCTCAGCCGCAAGTTCATTTCCGCCGACGGCGGACTGAAGCGCCTGGTGTGGATGCCGAAGCAACTGAAGACCTTTTACGGCGACCGGTTCGCCGTCCGCGCGCGGGAAGAGGGGGTTCCCGATCTGCTGGACCGGATTGCCGACGAATCGGACGCCACGACCGCCGAGGAACTGCTGGAGTTTCTGGGCAGGAAGCAGCATCCCGCCCTTGACATGGAGGCGCTGATATGACCGATCGCGCGGACGTTTACGGGGCGCCCGGCTGCGTCGCATCCACGGAAGCCGTCATCTAACAACGGAGGCATCACATGGCACTCAAAGCACTCGATATATTCAAATTGTTACCCAAGACCAACTGCAAGAAATGCGGCTGCCCGACCTGTCTGGCCTTTGCCATGAAGCTGGCCCAGAAGCAAGCCACGCTGGATCAATGTCCGGACGTGAGCGAAGCCTCGCGGGCCGCGCTGGACGGGGCCGCCGCTCCCCCGATTCGTCTCGTCGCCATCGGAGCGGGACCCGACAAACTGGAAATCGGGAACGAAACCGTCCTGTTCCGACATGATGAGGCGTTCTATCACGCGCCGGGAATCGGCGTGCTGCTTCCGGACACGCTCGACGAACGGGCGCTCGCGGAGGCGTGCGCCGCCATCGCCGGGCTCCGCTTCACCCGCGTGGGCATGGAGCTGAAAGCCAACGTGGTGGCCATCGAGAACCGCAGCGGCGCCGCGGAGCCGTTCGAGCGGACCGCGGCGGTCGTGAAGCAACTCGGGCTGCCGATGGTTCTGATGACCGCGGAAGCGGCGCATGCCGAACGGGCGGTGGCGGTGTGCGCGGAGGCGCGGCCGTTGATCCACGCGGCCACGGACGCCAACGGGGAGGCCATGGCGCGGGTGGCCCGCGATCGGAAGTGTCCGCTGGCCGTGGCGGCGCCCGATCTGGAACGCGCGGCGGCCCTGGCCGCCATGGCGCGGGGTGCGGGCGTCGAGGACATCGTACTCGACCTTACGGCGGCGCATACGCTCGACACGCTCGAGGCGCTTACCGCGAGCCGCCGGCTGGCCCTCAAGAAAAAGATGCGGGATCTCGGTTATCCCGCCATGGTGGTTGTCCGCGCGGAGGATCCGCTCGTCAACGTCGCCGACTGTTGCGCGTTCGTGGCCAAATACGCGGGACTCGTGATCACGTCGCTGCGCGAACCGGCGTGTCTGCTGCCCGTTCTGACGGTGTCCCAGAACCTGTATACGGACCCGCGCAAGCCGATCCAGGTCGAAGCCAAGCTCTGTCCGGTGGGCGCGGTCACGCCGGAGTCGCCCCTGCTGATCACCACCAATTTCTCGCTCACCTTCTATACGGTCGAGGGGGAAGTGGAGGCCAGCCGCGTGCCGGCCTACATCGGGGTAATCGACACCGAAGGCACCTCCGTGCTGACGGCGTTCGCCTCCGACAAGCTCACCGCGGAAAAGGTGGCGGCATTCCTCAAGTCCGAGGACGTGACACGCCAGATCAAGCACCGCAAGGTCATCATCCCGGGCTACCTTTCGGCCATGAGCGGTGCGCTGCAGGAGGAGTCGGGGTGGGAGGTCATGGTCGGCCCACGCGAAGCCAGCGGGATCTCACGTTATCTGAAGACGGTCTGGTCCGGAGCATGAAGACATACACGGTCACTTTTCTGCCTGACAACAAAACCGTCTCTGCCGCCCGGGGGAAGACCCTGCTCGAGGCGGCGGAAGCGGCGGGCGTCACCATCACCAGCGTTTGTGCCGGGGACGGTGTCTGCGGGAAGTGCCGGGTACTGGTCAAGTCGGGCAAGGTCACCGCCCAGGCCAACATTTTCCTGGACCGGCGGGAAATCCAGCGGGGGATGGCCCTGGCCTGCCAGACGTCCGTGGAAGGCGACGTCGTCGTCGAGGTGCCGATCGAGACCCGCATCGGCGGTGTTCCCCAGTTGGCGTCGGAGGATGCGGTCCGGTTCAGCCGTCCCAGCGAGTTGGTGGGGGAGAAGGCGTGTTTTCCGCATAATCCGCTGTGTCGGAAGGTGTTTCTCGACCTGCCCCCGCCGACAATCACGGACTGTCTTTCCGACAAGGAACGCGTGTTCCGTGAGATCCGACGCGTTCAGCCCGCCCCGGTGATGCAGATGGGGCTTGCCGTCCTGCGGCGCCTGCCCGGCGTACTCCGGGATGGCGAATGGAAGCTGACCGCCATGCTTGGATGGCGCGGCGAGACGCTGGAAGTGGTCGACATGGAGGCGGGAGACGTGTCGGACCGCAACTTCGGAGTGGCCGTGGATATCGGCACCACCACGGTCGTGGCGCACCTGGTGAACCTGAACACGTCGGAAACCCTCTCCGCCAAGGCCAAATACAACTCGCAGATTCCCCTGGGCGAGGACGTCATCGCCCGGATCATGTGCGCATCCAACCCCCTGCGCCGTGAAAAACTCAAGGAACTCATCGTCGACGACATCAATGACCTGGTTGCCGCCCTGGTACAGGAGGCGGGCATCCGGTTAAGCGACGTGACCTTCATCCTGTGCGCGGGCAATACGACCATGATCCACCTGCTGCTGGCCCTGGATCCGTCCAATATCCGCCGCGAGCCTTACGTGCCGGCCGTCCGGTCGTGTCCCACGGTGCGCGCGAGCGAGGTGGGGATATCGATCCACCCGCGGGGGTTGTTGTCGACGCTGCCCTGCGTCGCCAGCTACGTCGGCGGGGACGTGGTGGCGGACGTGCTGGTGAGCGGCATGACGCGTTCCCCGGACCTCTCGTTACTGATCGATCTGGGGACGAATGGCGAACTGGTACTGGGCAACAACGAGTGGCTTGTCTGTTGCTCGGCCTCCGCGGGACCCGCTTTCGAGGGCGGAGGCATCCGTTGCGGCATGCACGCCACGCGCGGGGCGATCGAGCGGATCAACCTGGCCGAAGGGGGACGGGTGGTTGACCGGACCGTGGTGGATGGCGGCAAACCGCTGGGATTGTGCGGTTCCGGCCTGATTGACGTGGTGGGCGAGCTGTTACGGATCGGCTGCATCGATCGCCGGGGTCGCTACATGCCCGACCGGTGCGGGGATCGCCTGCGCATTGGCGAGGCCGACGAACCGGAGTTCGTGCTGTTTCCCAGCGAAGAAACCGCGCTGGGCCGGGACATCGTCCTGACCGAATCGGACATCCAGAATCTGATCCGCAGCAAGGGATCGGTATTCATGGGCGCCGAATGTCTGCTCGACTATGTGGACGGGACGTTCGAGGACGTTCGGCACGTGTATATCGCCGGCGGATTCGGTTCCTACCTGCGCATTCCGAGGGCGATCGACATCGGGTTGCTGCCGGACCTGCCCCTCGAGCGTTTCCGGTTCGTCGGCAACGGATCCGTCCAGGGTGCGAAAATGGCGCTTCTGTCCCGGGAAGCCCTGAAGTACGCCGAAGATCATGTGGCCGACATGATGACCTACCTGGAACTGAGCACGCACCACAAGTACATCGACGGCTACAGTTCCTGCCTGTTTTTGCCGCACACCGACATCGAGAAGTTCCCCTCCGTGATGAAAGGAAAGGCCTGAAGGGCGGGGGCGCCAAACCGGGATATACGATTATGGCATTCAAGATCGCCATCGCGGGCAAGGGAGGCACGGGCAAAACGACCCTGTCCGCCCTGCTTTGCCGCTGCCTCCTGAACCGGTCCATCAAGCCGGTGCTGGCGGTCGATGCGGACCCGAACAGTTGTCTTCCCGACCGGCTCGGCGTGACGGTGGCGCCCACGCAGACGATCGGGCACATGCGGGAGCAGTTGCGCGCCGATCCGGAGACGGCGGCCCAGGGGTTTTCCAAAGCCGAATGGATCGAACGGCTCATCAACGAGGAGGTGGCGGAGGCCGTCGGCTTCGACCTGGTCGTGATGGGCCGGCAGGAGGGGCCGAACTGTTACTGCTATCTGAACAACCTCCTGCGGAACTGTTTGGAACGGATTGCCGAGCAATACCGCGCGGTGATCATCGACAACGAGGCCGGCTTGGAACATCTGAGCCGGCGGACGGACGGGCGGGTCGAGGTGATGCTGGTGACGTGCCAGCCGAACCTCATCGGCGCGCGCACCGCCCTGCGTATCCGCGACATCATGGTCAGCCTGGAATTGGAGGTGCAAAGCGCATTCCTGGTGTTGAACCGGTGTGACGGATCCCTGTCGCCGGCCCTGCGGGATGAATTCGCCAAGACGGGCATGGAAATCGTCGGGACCATCCCGGACGATCCGCTCGTGGTCGATTTTGAGGCGCAACAGCGATCGCTGCTGGAATTGCCTCCGGAGTCGGAGGCCCTGCGGGCGGTGGATGTAATGGTGGGCAACTTGCTCGAGAGGAGGAGACGATGACGATGCTTGCGGACGCCAAGGAGAAATGGGCCGGTGCAGTCAATACCCTGACCCTGGGGGCGACGGCCGGGGAGGGAGGAACGAGAACCTCGACCGTGACGGTCGGGGGGGGCACGGGGGTGCCTTTCATGCGCTTCGACGGCGCCACCCCGCACCCGCCCGTCGTGGCGATCGAGATCTGGGACCGGGAGCCGGATGATTGGCCCGCCGCACTGACCGCGGCCTGGGGCAAAGCCGTCAAGTCCCCCGCCGATTGGGCCCGCAAGGCGGTGGAGGAGGCCGGCGCCGATCTCATCTGCCTGAAACTGGCGGGAACCCATCCGGACACCGGCGACCGGTCGCCGGCGGAAGCCGCCGCGGTCGTGCGGTCGGTGTTGAAGGCCGTGGGAGTACCCCTGGTCATCTGGGGCTGTGACAGCGAAGCGAAGGACAATGAGGTGTTGCCTTCCTGCAGCCAGGCGGCGGCGGGCGAACGGTGTCTGCTGGGCGCCGCGACCGAGGACAACTACAAGACGCTCGTGGCGGCCTGTCAGGCGGACGGTCACGCGCTGATCGGGCTGAGCCCGATCGACATCAACATCGCCAAACAGGTGAACATCCTGATTTCGGAGATGGGATTCCCGTTGGACCGGATCGTGATGTACCAGACGACCGGCGCGCTGGGGTACGGGCTGGAATATACCTACTCCATCCAGGAACGCGGCCGGCTGGCGGCGCTGGGCGGGGACAAGATGATGGCGATGCCGGTCATCTGCATGGTGGGGCAGGAAGCCTGGCGGGCCAAGGAATCGAAAGCCACGACCGAGGAACAACCGACGTGGGGCGATCCCGCGCTCCGCGGCATGCTGTGGGAATTGTCCACGGCCGTGACGCTGTTGCAGGCGGGCAGCGATATCATGGTGATGCGGCATCCCCAAGCGGCGTTGGGCCTGAAGGACATGATCAAGCGGCTCGTGGTCTGAGCCGGATAATTTCACGCACGAAAGGAGATCGACGATGTTGGTTATCGGAGAACGCATCAACGGAATGTTCGAAGCAATCGGCGAAGCCATTAAGAACAAGGATCCAAAACCCGTCCGGGAGATGGCCGAGAAACAACTGGCCGGCGGCGCCGACGCGCTCGACATCAACGTCGGGACCCGTGTGCCGAAGGCGGAGCGGGCCGCCGCCATGCGGTGGCTCATCGAGGTCACCCGCGAGGTGACCGACAAGCCGCTCTCGATCGACAACCCCAGCCTCGAGACCGTGCGGGTGGGGCTGCAGGCGGCGACCATCAAGGGCCGCGCAATCATCAACTCCACCACGGGGCAGGCGGAAAAACTGGCCGCCTTCATGGGGCTCGCGCACGAATTCGGCGCGGGCATCGTCGGTCTTTCGATCGATGAGAACGGCGTGGCGGCCACGATCGAGGGCAAGTTGGAGATCGGTATGCGCACGCTGGCCGCCGCCACGGACGCCGGGGTGTCGATCGAGGACGTTTACCTCGACCCGATCATCCTGCCGGTCAACTGCGACCAGAAGGCGCCCGGCATCGTGATCGAGACCATCCGCCAGTTCCGGCTGCTGAGCGACCCGGCGCCGCACGTCGTGATCGGGCTGAGCAACCTCAGCCAGGGCGCCACCGAGCGGTCGCTCATCAACCGCGTATTCCTGACCATGGCGATCGGCGCCGGACTCGATGCCAGCATTCACGATCCCCTGGACACCGAGCTGACGAACACCATGGTTACGGCGGAAATCCTTCTGAACAAGGCGATCTACAGCGATTCCTACCTGACGGCTTATTTGCAGGGAAAGGCATAGCCGGAATGCAACCGCTGGACCGTTTGGAAAAGGATGACGGCGCGAGCCCTTCGGCCACCGACACGGAGTGGCGCGAAATCACGGGCATACTCCGCCTGGCGGGCGTTCTGGGGTTTTCGGTGGCGGCTGCGGTCACCGGAGGATTCCTGGCGGGGGCGTGGGCAAGCCGGCGTCTGGAACAGGGCTTGTGGCCGATTCTGGCCGTCGTCGCGGCGAGTGTCGTCCTCTCGTCCCGGTGGGCCTGCCGGTCGTTGACGGAGGTCGTGATGAAGCCGCGCCGGTGGGAAACCGGCGCGTGCGAGGAGCGAACATGATGCAAAGCATATACCGGTATCAGCGGTCGATCCTGCTCGCGGTCCTCGTCCTTGGCGGGGCGGGGGGGATTGGTCTGGCCGTCTTGCTGCCCCAGGACTTGAGCTATTGCGGAGGATGGCTGCTGGGGAGCGCGGCTGGACTGGTCATCTTGCGGCTGCGCGTGGTCTCGATCCTGGGAATGGCGCAGGACGAACCGCGCCGGTGGGGACGCGCCACGATCCGTTCCTCGGCGCTGCAGTTCGGCGTGGCGCTGGCTGCGCTGCTTACCGCCGCGTTGACGGAGAAAATCGATCTCTACGCCTGCTTCTGCGGGGTCATGCTGGAACGTCTGGTCCTGATCGGCGACAGCCTGCTGCGGCCGGCCGCCCTGTCGGGCCCGGCGGAAAACGAAACGATTGCGGATGGAAGTCGGTCATGATCCGCCGCCCGCTCAACGTCAAGGGAGTGCTTCTTGCGGCGGCATGCCTGGCGCTGGCGCCGGGCGCGCACGCGTCCGAAGACATCGCGCGGGAACTACCCGTGCAGATCGACGGATTCGGCCTGCTGCTGGAGTTCAACCACGCCACCGTCATGATGACGTTCGTGGTGGCCGTCCTCATCTGCGCGCTGGCGTGGCTCTGCACGCGACGTCTGCGCGAGGTGCCGGGCAAGGCCCAGGTCCTGTTCGAACAGGTGTTCGAAGTCTTCGACAACCTCGTCACACGGAGCATCGGGGCCGCCAGCGGGCGGCGCTACCTGCCGTGGATCGGCAGCCTCTTTCTTTTCGTGTGGGTCTCCAACATGATCGGCCTGCTACCGGTTCCGGAGATGCATATCGGCGGCGAGCGCTTCAACGACTATAACGGCAACGGCCGGTACGATCCGGGCGAGTTCGTGGAAGCGAGCGACGGCCAGGGGCTTTTCGCGCGTCACAACGGGGTCTACGACGCGGGGTTCCGATTGCCGGCCTTTCACGAGCCGACCGGCGACTACAATGTTCCCCTCGCCCTTGCCCTGCTGTTCGTCGTCCTGATCGGCCATGGCGCCACGATCCGAAAGCACGGCCTGCGGGGTTACTTGAAGGGTTATTTCGAACCGGGCGGCGCCATGGGCATCATCATGTTTCCCTTGAACGTGGTCGGTAAGATCGCCGAGGTCGTGTCGATCTCGTTTCGTCTGTTCGGCAACATATTCGGAGGCGTGGTGATTCTGGTCGTCGTCAGCGGCCTGCTCCACCATCTCGTGCTGCCGGTGGGGCTGATGGGCTTTTTCGGCGTATTCGCCGGGACGATTCAGGCCTTCGTCTTTACGATGTTGGCGTTGACCTACATTTCGCTGGGCGTGGCGGATGCCGAAATGCCGGACGATGACACCCGCGACAAACCCGCAACGGCCGGCGTGAAACCTCCATCGGATCGACAGGAGTAAACATGGATATTGCCATCATGGCCGCGTTGCTGGGAGCGGCAATCTGCATGGGGCTCGGATCTCTGAGCAATGGGGCCGGGATCGGGTACGTGGTGACGGGCGCGCTGCGGAGCTGGGCACGCCAGCCTTCCTTCAGCCCGGCGCTATTCCGGCTCATGCTGGTCGGTCAGGCGGGCGCCTCGACCCCCAGTATTTTTGCCCTGGTCGTGGCGCTGATCCTGGTCATCAAGATGGCCAGTCCGGAAGGCGCGGCGGCCGATTCCTGGGCGCAGGCCGCCGCCTTCCTTTCCTCCGGGCTCTGCCTGGGGTTCGGGTCACTCGGTTCCGGCATTGGCTGCGGGCTGGTCGGGTGTGACGCGGTGGAAGCGGTTGGCCGCAACCCGCGGCAATCAGGCAAGATCATGCTCTACATGCTGGTGGGGCAGGCCTGGAGCCAGACGCCCAACATCCTGGCCCTGGTGATCGGGCTGATGATGGTGTTCGGTTCGTTCGGCGGCGTCACGGGAATCGAAACGGTCAGCATGGTGGGGCGCCTGCTGGCGGTCGGCATCTGCATGGGGATCGGCGCCATTGGCCCCGCCGTGGGCATCGGGCTCGTGGGGGCCAAGTTCTGCCGCGCGCTGGCGGACACCCCGGGACATGGCGACGGCTTGCTCCGCAACACCTTTTTTGTGGGGGCGGCGGTCGCCGAGTCGACCACGGTGTATGCCTTCGTCATCGCCCTGCTGTTGCTTTTCGGGTCATGAAGGAAACGATAAACCAAGAACGGGCTTCAAGGGCCCACGTAAAGGAGAGCGGACATGGAGACGGATCCGGTGGTAATCAAGGAACTGGGCGTTCAACTCGTGAAGGCGGCGGCGCTGATCGGCGCGGGTATTTGCATGGGGTTCGGGGCCATCGGTCCCGGCGTGGGTGAGGGGTTCGCGGCCGGCAAGGCCTGTGAAGGCATCGCGCGCCGGCCGGAGGAGTATGCCAACCTTTTCCGGACCATGCTCGTCGGGCAGGCGGTGTCCGAGTCCACCGGGATTTACTCCCTCGTCATCGCGCTGATCCTGATTTTCATGAAGGGCTGAACCGGAAACCCCGCACGGGCGGGATGGTGTGCGGGGCGTACCCCGGCGAAAGGAGCATTGTGGTGCGACGTCGGATTTGCATCGTTGGTATTCTGGCCGTTTTCGCGGTGTACTGCGTGCTGGCGTTCAAGCGGCAGGCGGTCTTCGCCGTTCCCGGTCACCGGTTCGAGACGCTGGCCATTTTGGGCGGGGCCACCGTGACACAGTGGGAGAGCCCGACGTACGCGTCCAAGCGGCACCAGCGGCTGAACGCGCTGGAGAATCGGCGCTTGCATCCGGCGGAGCCCGTGGAACTGGGCGGCGGCGAACGGATGGATGTCACGCGCGTGCTCAATGCTCGGGACTATGAACGGCTGGCGCTCGCCGGCGTGCGGCGGATCAAGGTCCGTGATCCGGCCCCGCTGCGCGCGTTCGCCGGGCGTGACCTGCGCCTGCGCAACCACGTGGCGCCGGCCGCCGACGCCCCGCTCGTCGGCGCGGCGGGGGACAAGGTCACGGAGGACCTCCTGGACCGCTGCCTGGCGGCCGGGATCACGCACATCCCGGTGATCGGTTCCGGCAGTGTGGTCGGGTTCAATGCCACCGTTTTCATGGTCATCCTCATCTTCGTCGGCATGACGCTCACGCTGACGGAGCTGTTCTGGGAACCCGTGACAGCCTTGTTGGACGCCCGGCGGAGGGAGTTGGCGGAGGGGGAGCAGGTGGCGGTCGAAAACGCCCGGCATGGCGAACGGATCGAAGCCGAACAGTTGGGGAAGCGGCGGCAAACCCGTGACGCGTACCAGCGGAAGGTGGCCGCCGCCAAGCGCGACGCGATGACCGAGGCGAACCGGATCCTGCGGCATTCCCAGACCCATTTGCGGCGCGCGCGCGAGGATGCCGGCGCGGGCCTTCACCTCGCCGTTCGCGAAGCCGGCGAGAACCTGGAGCCCCAGGTGCCCCTGCTGGCCGAACGGCTCGTGGAAATCATGACAGGCGCCAACGGCGAGTCCGGCGGGCGCGATACCGGACGGGACGATAACCGATGAACCAGCCCGAGACACAGGTGGAGTTGCAAGGCGCGGCGATCCCGGCGGGAGCGGCGAAACGGCACGGCAAGCGCCTGGCGAAAATCTGGATGGCGGCGTATGCCTGCCTCATCGTCGCCTACGTCGCGCACGGCTTGACCGGCGCCGAATTCATGCGCCTGGACGCGTTGACGGAGGGCCGCCGGTTATGGCGGGAACTGTACGTGGAGTTAAACGGCAAGCCGCTGGAAATCGATGCCGGGGAGGCCGTGAGCCCCGCGACGCTGCGGGGACTGCAGTCCGGCGCCACCCTGGCGGGCGGTTTCACGCGGGAGGGCGACGCCTGGCGGCGGGCGGAGAAAGGCCCCGCGGCGCCATCCCTGTTCATCGCGCTCTACAAGACCGACGCGTTCCACGGGCTGCCGTGGCGGTCGATCCTCGGCCTGTTCAACTTCGCCGGCCTGGCCCTGTTGCTGTATACCTTGCTCGGCGATCCGTTGCCCGCCTTTCTCCGGGCGTGTTCGAACGCGGTTCGCGAACGCCTGGCGGCGGCGCGCGCCGCCCAAATCGAGGCGGCGGCGCTGCAGGGCAGGGAACGCGAACTTATGGCGCAACTCGAGGCGGAAAGCGTCCAGGCCATGGAGCAGGCCGCGCGGGATGCCGGGGCCGAGCGGGAATATCTCGTCGAGGCGGCGAAGTGCGAAGCCGAAAAGATGACCGTCGCGATGCGGCGCCATCTGGAGGCGGATGAGAAGGCGGCCGCCGCCCAATTGCGGGCAGCCGTCGTCCGGCGCGTGCTGGAGCAGGCCCGCGTCCGTTTTGCGGCGGGCATGGAGGGCGAAGCGCAGGACCGTATGATCCGCGCCTTCGTCCGTCAACTGGAGGGCATGGATCGCCATGATTAAGGAAATCGTCGCCGCGCGGTATGCGCGGGCATTTTGCACGGTGGCGTCCGGCCGCGGCAACCTGGAGGCGGCCAGCGCGGAACTGCTGCTCGCGGCGGAGTATCTCGTTCCCGGACGCCGCGGGCTCTGCATTCCGGAACTCATGGAGATTCTGCGGGCCCCGCACCTGACGGCGGACGAGAAGCGGGGCTTCCTGCAACTGCTGGCCGGACGGCTCGCGCTCGGCGCATTGACCGTCCGCTTCCTGGAATATCTCACGCAGCGCCGGCGTATCGGCCTGGTTTACCGGATCGCGGTACACCTCCGCGAGCGGACCGCCCGGCAATTCAACATGCTCGTTGCCGAAGCGGAATCCGCCCACGCGATGTCGGACGAGCAGTGCCACCGCATCCGGGATGCCCTGTGCCGTGCCCTGGCAACGCCCATTCAATTGGTTGCGCATGTGAATCCACGATTGCTGTGCGGCGTGCGGATCCAGGTCGACGGCCGTCTGTATGACGGTTCCGCCCTGGGCATGCTCGAGCGGCTGGGGACGCGCTTGATGACGTAATAAGGAGCGATAGCATGAAGATACGCCCGGAAGAAATCAGTGATGTCATCCGCCAGGAAATCGAAAGTATTGGCGGCAAGATCGAGATGGCCGAGGTCGGCCACGTTTTGATGGTCGGAGACGGGATTGCCCGTGTATACGGCCTGGCCAAGGTCATGGCCGGGGAACTGGTCGAGTTCCCGAACGGGGTGCTCGGCACGGCGCTCAACGTGGAGGAACAGAATGTCGGCGTGGTCCTCCTCGGTCCAGGCCCGGGGATTCATGAGGGGGACATCGTGCGGCGCACCGGCCGGATTGCCGCGGTGCCCGTCGGACCGGCCTTGCTGGGCCGCGTCGTGGACGCCCTCGGGCAGCCGCAGGACGGGAAGGGACCGATCGATTCCGGCGGCCAGTTCCGGCAGATCGAACGGGTGGCCTCCGGCATCGTGGGGCGCGAACCCGTGTTCGAGCCGCTGCAAACGGGCATCAAGGCCATCGACGCCATGACACCCATCGGCCGCGGCCAGCGCGAGCTGATCATCGGGGACCGGCAGACCGGCAAAACCGCCATCGCGATCGACACGATCCTCAACCAGAACAAGGGGTGGGACGGGAACCCCGACACGATCGACGTCATCTGCATCTATGTGGCGATCGGCCAGAAACGGTCCACCGTGGCGCGGATCATCGAGACCCTCGACCGGAACAACGCCCTGGGTTACACGATCGTGGTCTCGGCCACGGCGTCGGACCTCGCGACGCAGCAGTTCATGGCCCCGTATGCGGGTTGCGCCATGGGGGAGTATTTCATGGAGCAGGGCCGGCACGTGCTCTGCGTATACGACGACCTGTCCAAGCACGCGTGGGCCTACCGCCAGATGTCCCTGTTGTTGCGCCGGCCGCCGGGCCGCGAAGCCTACCCGGGCGACGTCTTCTACCTGCACAGCCGTCTGCTCGAGCGCGCCGTCAAGTTGCGCAAGGACCGGGTGATCGTGGCGGACACGGTGGCCGACAAGGACGTGACCGTCGAGCAGGCCCGGGACGGGAAGGTATACGCCGGGATGCCGGGCCAGTGGGAGTTGGACGCCCTGGCCGTTCCGTCCGGGTGCCGCGTCGCCATGGTCCCGGGCACGGGAGGGTCCCTGACCGCGCTGCCCATCATCGAGACGCAGGCGGGCGATGTATCGGCCTACATTCCGACGAATGTCATTTCCATCACGGACGGGCAAATCTACCTGGAGGCGGATCTCTTCAACCAGGGTGTCCGGCCGGCGATGAACGTCGGCATCTCGGTCTCGCGGGTGGGGGGCAACGCGCAGATCAAGGCCATGAAACGCGTGGCGGGCATGTTGCGGCTGGAATTGGCCCAGTACAACGAGCTCAAGGCGTTCGCCCAGTTCGGTTCGGACCTCGATGCCGCCACGCAGCGCACGCTGGCGCGCGGCGCGCGCATGGTGGAAGCGCTGAAGCAGGACCAGTACCAGCCCCTGCCGATTGAGGAGCAGGTTGCCGCCATTACGATGGGCAGCGCCGGGGTGTATGACGATATGAAACCATCCAGCGTACGGCGTTTCGAACGGGAATGCCTGCAGCATCTGCGGGAGACCCAGGCCGATCTGCTGCGGGATATCGTGACGACCGACAAGCCGGTCGATGCGGTGCGTCAGAAGCTGCTGGAAACCATCATGGCGTTTAAGTCCTTCTTCGTGGAGTGACGGCGCACGGGCGCGCGAGCCGCGCCGGGAGAATACGCAATGCCGCTGGGGAGAGAAATCAAACGCAGGATCCGGTCGGTTTCGAACACGAAACAGATCACCCGTGCCATGAAGCTGGTGGCCGCCGCGAAACTGCAGCGCGCCCAGGCGCGCATGCTCGCGCTGCGCCCGTACGCGCGCCACCTGGGGTCGATCGTCGGCGAGGTGTCGGACGCGCTCTTCGGCGACGAGCATCCGTTCTTCCGGAAGCGGCCCGAACGGCGGATCGCAACGATCGTCATCGCCGGCGACCGTGGCGTGTGCGGGGGCTTCAACGCCACGGTGGTTCGCCGCGCCCGGGAACACATCGCGGAACATCCGGCCGCCGCGCACGAGATCTGGTCCGTGGGCAAGCGCGCCACGCTGGCGCTCCGGAGAGCGCCCGGAATCGCCATCGTCCGCCGCTTCCACGACGTGTTCGACGACCTGTCCTACACGCTCGCGCATGCGATCGGCGACCCGTTGACCGCCTGCTACCTGGACGGCGGGATCGACGGCGCCTACCTGGTCTACAACGAATTCGTCACGGTCATGACCCCGCGTCCATGCGTCGTCAAGCTGATGCCCCTGGATCTGTCGGCGGTTTCGGGCAGGGCCCGGACGGAAGACGCGGCCGGGGACGGCGGCCAGGCGCCGGTCCAACGGGGCGAGCGTTACGAGATCGAGCCCGGCCCGGAGGCGGCCATGCGCCGGCTGGTGAGCCGGCTCACGGCCACGCGCCTGTATCGCGCACTGCTCGAAAGCTATGCGGCGGAACTGGGGGCCCGGATGACGGCGATGGAAAGCGCCACGAAGAACGCCGAAGAAATGATCGACCGGTTGACGGTCGATTTCAACCGGGCGCGGCAGGCCAATATCACGGCCGAGCTCCTCGATATCGTCGCGGGCGCCGAGGGGTTGTGTTGACGGCGCCCGGCGGGGAAGTCCGGAACCCGGGAGAAGGGGAACCGGGGACAATGGAATTCGAAAAGGAGATGCATTCATGGCACAGGAAACGGTAATGGCGGGTGTGGGACGCGTGAAACAGATCATCGGGCCGGTCGTCGACGTCGCGTTTGACGGAGACGCCCTGCCGGACATCTACACCTGCCTGCGGATTGACGAGGCCGAACGGGACATCCACGTTGTCGTGGAAGTGGCGCAGCATCTCGGTGAAAACACCGTGCGGGGCATTGCCATGAGCGGCACGGACGGACTGCGGCGCGGCATGCCGGTGACGAACACTGGGGCGCCGATCTCGGTGCCGGTCGGCGAGGCCACGCTGGGCAGGATTCTCAACGTCGTGGGCGAACCGATCGACGAGCGCGGGCCCGTGGAGGCCGAGGCCTATCACTCGATTCACAAGGACGCCCCGGCATTTTCGGAGCAGGAAACGGTGTGCGAAATCCTCGAGACGGGCATCAAGGTCATCGACTTGCTGCAACCGCTGCCCAAGGGCGGCAAGGTCGGCCTGTTCGGCGGCGCCGGCGTGGGCAAGACGGTGGTGATGAAGGAGCTCATCGCCTCGATTGCCCGCGAACATGCGGGCTGTTCCGTGGTTGCCGGCGTGGGGGAGCGGACGCGCGAGGGAAACGACCTGTGGCTCGAGATGCAGGAAGCCGGCGTGCTGGACAAGACGGCCTTGATCTACGGGCAGATGAACGAGCCCCCGGGCGCCCGTCTGCGGGTGGCCCTGTCCGCCATGACGGTGGCCGAGTATTTCCGCGACGTCAAGGGCAGGGATGTCCTGCTCTTCATTGATAACATCTTCCGGTTCGTGCAGGCCGGGTCCGAAGTGTCCGCCCTGCTCGGGCGGATCCCGAGCGCCGTCGGCTACCAGCCGACCCTGGCAACGGAGATGGGCGCCCTGCAGGAGCGCATTGCCTCCACCAAGAAGGGTTCCATCACCTCGATCCAGGCCATCTACGTGCCGGCGGACGACTACACGGACCCCGCTCCGGCCACCTGCTTTGCGCACCTGGATGCGGTGACCGCGTTGTCGCGGAACATCGCCAGTCTGGGGATCTATCCGGCCGTGGATCCCCTGGAGTCCACCAGCCGGATCCTGGATCCAGCCGTGGTCGGCGACCGCCATTACCGCGTGGCGACGCAGGTCAAGGAGACGCTGCAGCGCTACAAGGACCTGCAGGATATCATCGCCATCCTGGGTATCGACGAGCTGTCGGACGAGGACAAACTCGCCGTGGCGCGTGCCCGCAAGATCCAGCGTTTCCTCTCGCAACCCTTCATCGTGGCCGAGGCGTTCACGGGCGTGCCGGGCAAGTATGTCTCCACCGCCGATACGGTATCTTCGTTCGAGGAAATCGTCGAAGGCCGGTGCGACGATCTGCCGGAGGCCGCGTTCCTTTACGTCGGTAAGATCGAGGAAGTCAGGGAAAAGGCCGAACGCTTAAAAGGGTAACGATCCGCGGAACCGTGAAAGAAGGAGAAACCCGTGGCAGTCACCGATGAATCCGAGTCATTCGCCCTGGACATATTGAGTCCCGATGCGACGATCTTCTCCGGGCGCTGCGCCAGCTTGCTGGTACGGACTTCCGGCGGAGAGGTCGAGATCCTGCCGCGGCACGAGCCGTTGCTTTCCATCCTCGCTCCGGGCCCCCTGGTGGTCCGTCAAGCCACCGGGAAGGACAAAACCGCTTGCGCTATCACCGGCGGATTTCTTCACGTGACCGGGTCGAAGGTAACCGTGCTGGCCGATGGCCTGCAGCCCCGGGTGTGAGGCGGCGACCGGGCGGATCCTCACCCGGCGGGTGACGGCCGCATCACCCCGAGGCACAACATGGCGATCGACCAGAGGATGTCCGGGGGGACCTGGCGCTCGCAGGTGGCGTCGAAGAGCAAGTCGGCGCGGGCCGTAAACTCGTCGTTTTCAAGCCAGAGGATGATCGTGACGGGCAGGCGCGGGAACGGAAGAAGCTCCACGGCCGCGTCGCCGTGGGGTCGGGGCTTCCCGCCGAACCGGATGCCACGCATGAGGAACTCCTTTGCATCCCGGGCATAACCGGCCGCCACGGCATGGAGCGGCAACCGGTGGGAACCGGCCGTGTAGAATTCCCCGCCGGCCATGAGATCGGCGGGTCCGACCAGCCGGCCTGCCAGGGGAAAATCCTGTGCCGCGATCAGATAGTGCAGGATGGAAAGGCGCGAGAAATACGCCATGCGCTTCAGGATTAATTCGCTGTCCGGACGTGTCCCGCTGACCGTCCGGGCCGCGGGCGCGACAGTGACGGGCATGTCAAAAACGCTGACGGCGTAGGTTCCTGCCGATGGATCGAAGGTCGAAAGCGATCGGACGCAGACGTCGCCAGGGTCGAGTCCGGCCAGCAAGTTCCAGGCGTGATCTTCAGCCTGCATGTCCATGGTCCGGCGAAGCGGTTCCCGGTTCATGATCGTGGCGATGCGCGTGGCCTTGAATTTCCCCGGGTGCGCCGACCGCCTGCCCGACTTGTTTCAGGATCGTGTCGGTGGCGACCATGGCGGCGGCGGCCTTGTCAAGGAGCGTCGCCAGGTTCTCCGCTCCCTCCGTCCGGGCCAAGGCGGCCCATTTTCCGAACTCCGCCTCATGATTGCGGTTGTGCGTGATCCAGTGCGGCAGAAGAATCCGTAATTTGTCGATGATCGTCGTGGGTTCCATGTCAGGGGGTTCCTGCTTTGGTCAAGGTAACCGTGCTGCTTAGAAAATCGATGCCGGCAAGGGTCACGCCCGGGACGAGTTTCGGTTGCTCGAACAAAGCGTTGACCAGGATGCCCGCGTCGGTCACCTTGAGGCAGGCCGCGTTTTCCAGAACAACCTCCTCATGGTCGTTTTCCTTCAGCACGATGCGCATTTGGCACATGTCGGTTCCTCCGTTCGCGATTTCGACCGCTGTGCGGAGCGGCCCCTCGGCGCGAGCCCGCAGGTTCGACGCCATGATCCGCCATCCGTGCGTATACACGGAAACCCGCTCGTCCCGCAAGAACCCGAGCAGGGTGATGCCGAGCCGCTCGGCCGCGTCGACTGCGGCGGTGGTGGGAGCGCCCACCGCTGCGACGACGGGAATGCGGGCCCTGGCTGCTTTTGCGATCAGTTCCAGGCTGGTTCGCCCGGATAGAAACGCCCCGCGGTCGTTGAGGGAGATTCCCCGCAAGAGCGCCTGTCCGATCAGCTTGTCCAGCGCATTGTGCCGGCCCACGTCTTCCATGACCTGGGGGACCTTGCCGTCCGCGTCGAACAGGGCCGCGGCATGCGCGCCGCCGGTCGCGTCGAACAAGGGTTGCATCGCCCGGACCGTCGCGGGCATCCGGTACACGGTCGCCAGGGAGACTTGAAAGGGACTCTCGACGCGGCCCAGGGCCTCCACCATCGTTTCGATGTCGTCCCTGCCGCACAGTCCGCACGACGAGGTGATCGTCAGCGTCCGGCGGGGCTTTTCCCTGGCATCGGAGGTTTTCACGGTGATGACGTCAGGGGATTCCGGACACTCGCGCAGCAGCAGGATATCGTCCGGCCGCTCGATGATCCCCTCGGTGAAGAGGAATCCGACGACCAGTTCGCGGTCCGCCCCCGGCGTGCGCATGAGCGTATAGGTGGCGTTGTCCGCCTCGATGCGGAGGGGCGATTCCGGGACCACGGCGTCGCGCCGGTACAGACTCTCGCACCGGCCGCCATTACATTGGTATTGGACAACATCCGTCTCCGCGAAAGCAACCGTGGCGGCTGGGCAAGGGGCGTTCACTTCACCATGCCTCTGGGAACGCGGTGTTGACATAGAGGTATTCCACCTTAACCTTGTGGCGGCGTTCGACCTCCGCAAGGCGCAGGAGCAATTCCCGCTCCGGCCCGGCGGGATAGAGGTCCGCCCAGTGCTCGTAGAACTCCACGGCGAGCTGTTCCTTCCTGGCGGCCAGGAGGAAGGCTTCGGCGGGCGACAGATCCGGTGTGAAATCCGGCGCCCCGAAGTACTCCAGGAGCGAGCCGCCCGATGTGCGTTCTTCGGGGAGGGGGCGCGCGCCGTTTCGGAATTCCTCGATCAGACGCTTGTGCTCGACCTCATCGCGCATCAAGCCTTCGAGCGCCTCGCGTGTGAGCGCATCGGTCACGCGGGAGGCTGCCTGCCGGTAGAAGGCGGCGGCGGATTCCTCGTTGGCGATCGCGCGGTCGAGCACGGCATCCATTCCGGTGGGGGTGTTGGCGTTCACCGCGGGGGTTCTCCGGTTGGGGCATCCGGATGTCCGTCGGGTTCGATGGTCGCGGCGCAGCATTTGTACTCGGCCGTGCGCGTGATGTTGTCGAAGGCGTCGTGGGTCAGGCGGTTGGTCGAGGACTCGGCGAAGTGGAACGGCATCCACAGGGCACCGGGGCGCACTTTGCCGCTGACGCGCGCGCGGACGGAAATCGAACCGCGCCGCGTGGTGACGCGCACGGCGCCGCCGTCGACGATGCCCAGGCGTTCCGCGTCGGCATCGTGCATTTCCACGAAATTCGCGTTTTGCTTCTGCGCGATGGGCGCGGTTTTGCGCGTCATGTTTCCGATATTGTAGTGATAGAGCGTCCGTCCCGTGGAGAGCACGAAGGGATAGTCGGCGTCGGGCTGCTCGGCGGGCGGCCGGAACGCGATCGCGTGCATCAGTCCCTTGCCGCGCGTGAATCGCCCCTGGTGCAGGAACGCGGTGCCGGGATGATCCGGCGTCGGGCAAGGCCATTGCAGTCCCATCTTATCAATTCGTGTGTACGAGATGCCCGCCAGGCTGGGCGTGAGCGACGCCAGTTCGTCCCAGATCTCCGACGGGTGACCGTAGGACATGGGATACCCCATCGCGGTGGACATGTCGCACAGGATTCGCCAGTCCTGACGCGCCTCGCCGGGCGGTTCGACGGCCTTGCGCACCCGCTGCACGCGGCGCTCGGTGTTCGTGAACGTGCCGTCCTTCTCGGCGAAGCAGGTCGCGGGAAGAACGACGTCGGCGAGCATGGCCGTCTCGCTCATGAAGATTTCCTGGACGACCAGGAAATCGAGCTTTTTCAGGTTCTCGACGACCCGGGCCTGGTTCGGCTCGCTGAGGACGGGATCCTCTCCGAAGACGTAGAAAGCCTTGAGGACTCCTTCGCCGGCCTTCTCGAGAAAGTCGGTTACGCGGCCGCCGGGATGGGTCGGCAATTCGACGCCCCAGGCCTTGGCGAACGCGGCCCGGACCGCCGCGTCGGCGACTTTCTGGTAACCGGGCAGGACGGAATGGATCGCGCCCACGTCGCAGGCGCCCTGGACGTTGTTCTGCCCCCGGATGGGGTTGATGCCCGATGACTCCTTGCCGATCTGACCGCACAGCATGGCGAGGTTGGCAAGGTTCTGGACATTCTCGGTTCCGCACGTGTGCTCCGTGATGCCCAGGGTGTAGAAAATCGCCGATGGCGTTCCGGCGGCATACCACTCGGCCGCGCGGCGGATCAGGCCGGCCTCGACGCCGCAGACCTCGGCCGCCAACTCGGGGGTGTAGGACCTGACGTTCTCGCGCAGCGCCTCGAACTGCTCGCAACGGTCCGCGACGAACGGGCGGTCGTGAAGGCCCCGGGCCAGGATGTGATGCATCATCGCGTTGATGAGCATGTTGTCCGTGCCGTGCCGGTGCTTGATGTGGAGGTGCGCATGCTTCGCCATCCAGGTATCCCGCGGATCGCAAACGATCAACCGGGCCCCGTTGCGCATGGCCTTCTTCATCTCCAGGCCGACGATGGGATGCGCTTCGGTTGGATTGGCGCCGATGACGAAAAGGGTCTGCACGTGCTTGATCTCGCTGATCGAGTTGGTCATCGCGCCGGAACCGAGGGAGAGTGCCAGTCCGGCGACGGTCGGCGCGTGGCAGGTGGTGGCGCACTGGTCGATATTGTTGGTTCTTCCCGCGGCGCGCGCCAGCTTCTGCATGAGGTAGTTTTCCTCGTTCGTGCAGCGCGAGGAACTCAGGAACGCCAGGCCTTCCGGACCGTACCGGTCGCGGGCGGCGACCAGTGCCCGTCCCGCCTTTTCGATGGCCTCCTCCCAGGATGCCTCGCGGAAGGCGCCGTGCTCGCGAATCAACGGCTTCCGGAGCCGCTCCGGCGAATGGATGAAGTCGAAGGCGAAATGTCCCTTCACGCAGAGATTTCCATCGTTGATGCCCATGCCCGGCTGCGTGGTGACCCGCACGACACGGTTGAGGCGCGGATTGACGTTGAGCTCGAACGTGCAACCGACCCCGCAATACGTGCAGGTGGTCTGCACTTTGGTCAGGTCCTTGAGCCGTCCCATTCCCCGGGCGGTCTTTTCGCGCATGGCGCCCGTGGGGCAGAGGCGTATGCAACCGCCGCACAGTTCGCAGTCGGACTGGTGCAACGCCCGGCCGTGGGCCGTGTTCACCTTCATGGTGATGCCCCGCCCGTCGAAGGTCAGGGCGCACGCGCCCTGCACCTCGTCGCAAAAGCGCACGCAGCGGCCGCAGCGAATGCACTTTTCAACGTCATACTCGATCCCGCGGTTTTCCGAGGTGTAGTTGAGAATCGCCGGTTCGGTGTGCTGAAACGTCCCGTAGGCCCATTCGGTGGCCCCGTAGCGATAGGCGAGATCCTGCAGCGCGCAGTCGCCGTCCGCATCGCAGGTGGCGCAGGACATCCGGTGTTCGCTCAGCAGCAGTTCCAGAATCGCCCGGCGGCGGGAAGCCAGTTCGGGGGATTCGGTCACGACCGTTGCCCCTTCCGTCACGGCGGTGCAACAAGCCAGGACCGGTTCGCGTTCCGTGCCGCCCACGTGAACCTGGCAAAGGCGGCAGGCCCCGCTCGGTATCAGCCGCGGGTCGTGACAGAGACGGGGGATGTCCATGCCGTTGGCCAACGCGGCCTCGAGAATCGTCTGGCCGGACCGTGCTTCGATCGTGCGGCCGTCAAGGGTCAAGCGGACCATGCCTTGTTCTCCTCCCCGCCATGGTTATTGACAGGTTTTCTCTAAATCGCACCGCAAGCAACGCCGGGCTTCGCAGCGCGCCGCTCCATCGCCAAGCGTGGCCACGACTTCGTCGAACGAGGCCGTCCTTCCCGCCAACGCCGCCAGGGGCGGCCTGGGGCGCGTTGCCGGCTCCTCGCTTTGGGCGGCGTACCGGCTTCGTGAAAGTTTCAGGTTGTCGGGGAGTTTGCCGGTTCCTCCGAACAGTTTGTCGATGGACCCGGCCGCGCGCTGGCCGTCACCGATGGCCTGGACGACGGACGAGGGGCCCCGCACGCAGTCTCCGCCGGCGAACACCCGATCGCGGGACGTGGCCAGTGCGGCAGGATCTGTCTCGTAAGTTCCGTGCGGGGTCAGCCGCAGTCCCCACGCGTCCCGTGCCGCGACCTTTTGGCCGACGGCGCTGATAACGGTATCGCACGGGATTTGGAACGCCGAATCCGTCCGGGCAACCGGTTGTCGGCGGCCGGAGGCATCGGCGGCGCCCGGTTCCATGCGCACGCAGCGGAGCGCCGTCACGCGCCCGTGGTCGTCCACGACCCCCGTGGGCTGCGCCAGAAACACGAGCGCGATGCCCTCGTGTTCGGCGGCTTCGATTTCTTCCGGATAGGCGGGCATCTCGGCGCGGGTCCGCCGGTAGACGACGGTCACCTCGGCGCCCAGACGGAGCGCGCTGCGCGCGGCGTCGATCGCCACGTTGCCGCCGCCGATGACGGCCGTGCGGCCGAGGGGTCCGGACACCTTGCCGAACGTGACGTCCCGCAAAAACCGGACGCCGTCAAGAACGCCTGGCGCGGCGGTGTCGATGCCCTTCAACGGGGCGCTCTCATGCGCGCCGACGCCGAGAAAGACGGCCTCATATCCGGCGTCGAAGAGGGCATCGAGATTTTCCACGGGCGCATTCAGTTTCAACTCGACCCCCGTGGACAGGATGAAGTCGATGTCCAGTTTCAGGCGCTCGACCGGCAGGCGGTACGCGGGAATGCCCACCCGCAACATGCCGCCGGGTTCGGGCAGCGATTCGAAGATGGTGACGCGATGGCCGAAGAAGCGCAGGAAGTACGCGCAACTCAAACCGGCGGGTCCCGCGCCGATCACGGCCACCCGCCGTTGCGTCTCACGCTCGGACCATGGTTCGGGGGGACGCCACGGCGCCGCCACGGTGTCCGTGACGAACCGTTTAATGTCGCGGATGCCCAGCGGTTCGTCCATGTCGCCCCGGCGGCAACGGTGTTCGCAGGGGTGATCGCAGACCCGTCCGCACACGGAGGCGAGGGGATTGCGCATTTGGACGACGGCGAGGGCCTCGGCGTAGCGATCCTCGGCCGCCAAGGTCAGGTAGTCGGGCACGTCGACGCCGGCCGGGCACGCGTGACTGCAGGGCGATTCCATCAGGCCCGAACAAACCGAGGCCCGGCACTGCTTCAGCGCGATATGCTCCATGTATTCTTCGCGGAAGTGCCGCAGCGTGCTCAGCACCGGGTTCGCTGCGGTCTGCCCGAGCCCGCACAGCGAGTTCTTTTTCACCTGGTACGCCAGGGCTTCGAGCTTGTCCACGTCCTGGGGTTGTCCCTCGCCGGCGCATATGCGCTGGAGAATTTCCAGCATCCGGGTTGTTCCGATCCTGCACGGAGCGCATTTGCCGCAGGATTCCTTGGCGCAGAAGTCCATGAAGTAGCGGGCGATATCCACCATGCAGGTGTTCTCGTCGAGGATGATCAGTCCACCGGAGCCCATGATCGCCCCGACTTCCTTGACCGATTCGTAGTCGATGGGCAGATCGAGGTAACGGGCCGGCACGCAGCCGCCGGACGGCCCTCCCATCTGGGCGGCCTTGAAGGCGCGGCCTTTGCGCACACCACCCCCGATGCCGTAGACGAGTTCGCGGAGCGTCACGCCCATGGGCGCCTCGACCAGACCGGTATGGGCCACCTTGCCCGCCAAGGCGAAGATCTTGGTGCCCTTGCTGGTCGGGGTGCCCATCCCGGCGTACCGTTCGGCGCCCATCCTGAGAATCGCCGGGACGTTGGCGAGGGTCTCCACGTTGTTGATGTTCGTGGGCTTGCCCCACAGGCCGCTTTGGGCGGGGAAGGGGGGGCGCGGCCGCGGTTGTCCCCGCTTGCCTTCGATGGAAGCCAGCAGCGCGGTCTCCTCGCCGCAGACAAAGGCGCCGGCGCCGGCCTTGATCGCGACGTCGAAGTCCATGCCCAGGCCCAGGATATTCCCGCCCAACAGCCCCCATTCACGGGCCTGCGTAATCGCGATATGGAGGTGCTCGATGGCGATGGGGTATTCCGCGCGAACGTAGACGTAACCGTGCCGTGCGCCGATCGCGTACGCGGCGATCAGCATGCCCTCCAGAACGGCGTGCGGGTCGCCCTCGATGACGGCGCGGTCCATGAAGGCGCCGGGATCGCCTTCATCGGCATTGCATACCAGGTATTTGACATCGCCCGCGGCGGCGCGGGCAAACCCCCATTTGCGGCCCGTGGGAAAGCCCGCTCCGCCACGGCCACGCAGGCCGGATGCCGTGATCGCGCGGATGACCGCCTCCGGATCCATGGTGGTCAGCGCCTGTTCCAGCATCGCATAGGCGCCCGCCGCGAGGGCCGACTCGATGCGGGTGGGATCGATCCGCCCGCAGCGGTCGAGGACGATCTGATTCTGCGCGGCAAAGAATGGAATGGCGGACCGTTTGGGAAGCGGGCCGTCGGCGCCCCGGAAGCAGAGACGCTCCACCACGTTGCCGCCGAGCAGCGTCGTGCGTACGATCTCCGGTACGTCCTCGGGCCGGGCGCCCAGGTAGAGGATTCCTTCCGGATCGATGCCGATCACCGGGGCGCCGGCACAAACTCCCTGGCAACCGGTCTTGATCAGCGCCACGTCGCGCGTCAGGCCGGCGGCGGCCAATTCCGCTTCAAACGCGGCATGGACCTCCAGCGCGCCCAATGCGCGGCAACCCGTGCAGCATATGCGGACGGCGCGGCGCGGATGGCTGGCTATCGCCTCGCGGCGGCGGATTTGCAAGGCTTCGATCGGTGTGTTCATGGCGGACATGGCGCGGATCCTTTTTGCGCCGCCGGTTGAGCGGCGGCATTTGGGGCGCCGTCGCGCGCCTGTATCCGCTTCAGCGTTGCAACGGCTTTATCCGACGTGAGATTCCCGTAATACTGGTCGTCGACCAGCATGACGGGCGCGAGGAAACACGTACCCAGGCAGGCTACGGACTCGATGGAAAATTGCATGTCGGGCGTGGTGTCGCCGTCCTCGATGCCGAGATGGCGGCTGATGGCCGATAAAATGCCGGCCGCGCCGCGGACGTGGCAGGCGGTTCCCCGGCATACACGAACGGCGTGCCGCCCGTGCGGCTGCAAATGAAACTGCGAATAAAACGTGGCTACACCGTAGAGCCGGGCGACGGGGACGCCGCTCAAGCGCGCCATTTCATCCATCGCCGCACGGGGAAGATACCCGTACCGCGTCTGCATGTCCTGCAACGCGTCGATAACGTCTCCCTCGCTGAAGGGCGCCCGGTCGGCGACCATGGCGGCCACCGGCGAAAGGTCCAGCGGCTTATCCGTACATTCGGAAATAGACATACCGGTTCTCTGGTAAGCGGTTCGTCGAAAAAAGTAAACGTTTATAACATACCACACTGTGGTGGGCAAGTGGAAAGCGCGGCAACGGGGGTGGCGCCTCGATTTTGAAAGAGGCATAAGCAGAAAGCTTTCATCGGTGGAAGGAGACGGGGCACCCGTCTGCTGAACGAGTTGTCTTTACATTCGCCGTCGAATTGCTATTATGGGACAAATCTACGAAGATAAAGATGCCTATATCTGCTCGGTACGGTTCGGAGGATCATGCGCAGCAACGGGAAAACGCGTAAGGCGGGTGTTGGGTTGGATGTTCAGCATCCGTTGATTCGTCACATCGCCCGGATGACGGCTGAGGCAACCGGGGTTGAGTTGCTGATCGTCTACCCGGAGTTGTCGGGGTGGGGGCAGGCCTATGGCGACGGGCAGCTCCAGCCACAGCCGGACTTCTGCAAGTTGATCAAGTCGACGCAGGATGGGGCAAAATATTGCCGGATGTGCCATGTCTTGATGGCCGTGGCCGCTTGCAATGGAAGTCCGACTGAACAGCGTTGCCATGCGGGCGCCTCGGTATTGGCCTGTCCGGCCAACGATGAGACGGACGAAGCCGTTGCGGTTATCAGTTCGTGTACGTTTGCCCCCGAGGAAGCGTGGAGCGACACCCGCAAACGGGGGGAAAAGCTGGGGATTAACCTGGCGTTGTTGCGCAAGGCTTTTTTGAGCCTGCCCCTGTTGAGTCCTCACCAGCGTGGCCTGCTGGAGCACGGGATGCGGGTCATGAGCCACGCCATTCGCGTGATCCGGCATAATCAGGAGCTGATGGCCCGGAACGTTAAGGATTTGCCGGGGCCTTCCGGGAAGATTGCGCTTGAGGGGTATTTCCAGGAAACGGCCTGGGTCAAGCCTGACGCGGCCCCTGCCTCCGGGGTTGGCGAAATGCCCTTGCTGGTGAATGTCGTTTGTGAACTGGTCCGTCAGCGTTCCGATCTTCCGCTTACGGTCAAGGAACTTGCGGAAGCCGCGCGGCTGACGCCGAATCATTTCACCACGCTTTTCCGGGAACATGCGGGTGTCACGTTCACCGAGTATCTGATGCAACACCGGATCGACCGGGCCTTCAAGCTTCTGCGCAATCCGACCTTGAGCATCAGCGAGGTGGCCCGACTGGTCGGATACGACGACCCCGGATATTTCGCGCGCCGGTTTCATCAACGGACCAAACTGACCCCGCGTGAGTGGAGGAATCGCCATGGCGGCCTTGGGAATTCCGAATAACCCGGATTGACCCGGCAGCCGCCGGTTGTCCTGTCCGTGCAATCGTAGCATTGTCCGATTTTAATATCATTATCCGTACGGCATTCTGGTGGGGTTGCAGTAGGGAGAAGCGTTATCCATGCGTGGTCATACGGAATGTAACGGCATGTTGGACGAGGTGACACGGATTGTCCGGGATGCCGTTGGACGAACGTCATTGGGCGGCCATATCGGTTGCCAGGCTTTGGAGACATCGGCATGAGGTTCCACGGAGGATATCTGCCGCGGGTTGCGGGGCGTCCGTCATCGATGATTCGCCACGCGCCGGTACCTGACCAGCTGGTCATTCGTCTGCGGCAGGGCGGCATGACCTATCATGGCGCCGTTGGCAACGGGGAGACCGTGGCTTTCGGGTCGCCTTTGGCATGGGCGGAAGGAGCCGGTGGACGAATTGCCCTGCCGGCGCCGGTTACCGGCGTGGTTTCCATCGACGCCGATGCTTCGGCGCTAACGCTGAAGGTGACGAATGCCGAAACCACACCGGTCTGGCCGCGACAACCCCCGGAACGGATCCCGGCGGAGGCAATCCGGGAATCCCTGGCTTGCGGGGGCCTATGGCCGCTTATCTGGAGCTCGAGAACGGGCGGCATGCCGATGCTCGACGGATCCGAGGAGCCCCGGCGAATCCTGGTCAATTTCCTGGCCACCGAGCCGTTCCGGACGCGGGGGAAAGTGGTTTTACAGGCACATTGGGAACAGGTGCTCACGGGATTGCGGTACCTCTCGCGCCTGCTCGCTGAATATGGCCTGGTACATTTGGTGCTGACGGAACCGGATGATCCGGTGGCACATGCCCTGCAGAAGGAGACGACGGGTCAGGTCTGGATGCATCTTGAGACGGCGCCGCTTCGTTATCCGGTTGAGCATCCGCGTGTTTTGTGCGGCGCGTTGCGCCGGGGTGACCGGACGGTAAAGCCGGATGAAACGATCTGGATCCTGGATGCCCAGGCGGTGCAGGCGGTTGGGGCGTGTCTGGGAGAGGGGCTCCCGCTGCATGAACGTATCGTGGCGGTCGGCGGTCCCGGGGCCGCGAATCCCGGTCATCTTCGGGTGCGGATCGGCACCCCGCTGGATCGGGTCCTGGATGCCGCGGATCTTGATGAAACCCGCCAGCAGGTCTTGCGGGGTGGGCTCATGCGCGGGACGCCGGTCCAGGCTGCCGATGCCGTGAAGTATGACGACGATGCCTTTTTTGTGCTGCCCCGGCCGGCGAAGCGGGAATTTCTCGGGTTTGTAAATCCCGGTTTCGACCGCGTGTCGATCCTGCCGTGTTTTGCGTCGCGGCTGACGGGAGCGGCCGACCGCACGATCACCGCCTCGCTTCGCGGCGAACGGCGACCCTGCATTGCCTGCGGCCTGTGCGAGGAGGTGTGTCCCCGGGGGTTGTTGCCGCAGGTGCTGCACCGTTACCTTTACCGCGATGCGATCGATGAAGCCGAACGGACCGGGTTGCCGTTATGTATCGGGTGCGGTCTATGCAGCTATGTGTGCCCGTCGAAGATTGAATTGCGCCACGAGTTTGCGCAGGCACAGGATCGATTACGCCGTGAACATGAGCAGGCACAGGCCGTGGAAACCGTGAATGAACAGCGTGAAGAATCCCGCCAACATGAAAAAGAGCACAGCGAGGACTGGCGCAAATGAAATGGGTTGCGGAGGGGTTGAATCGTTTTAGGCCGTTGTTTGCCCCCGGTGGCAGATGGCGCGTGTTATGGCCAATCTTCCAGGCGGCGGATAATTTTTTCTTTTCGCATGTTGAAGCGACGGAGCACGCCCCGTATGGACGCGATCCGATCGACATCAAGCGCTACATGTCGCTGGTTATCCTGGCTTTGATGCCGGTGTTTCTCGCTTCCCTGTATTTCTTCGGCCCGCGCGTTCTGCTCATGCTGATGGTGTCTTACGCGGCCGGGGGATTGGTCGAGGTGGTGTTTGCCATCGTGCGTAAGGAGGAGATCAATGAAGGTTTCCTGGTTACCGGATTCATCTTTCCCCTGATACTTCCACCCGGCATCCCGCTCTGGATGGTGGCGGTTGGGGTGATTTTCGGGGTGTTGGTGGGCAAGGAGGTTTTCGGCGGGACGGGTCGAAACCTCTTCAATGCCGCCCTGCTCGGGCGTTGTTTCCTGTTGCTGGGGTACCCGTCGGCCCTTTCCAAGTCGTGGGTATCTCCACACGCAGGGTCGTGGATGCCATGGTTTACGGCATTGCCGGGCATTCCGTCGGATGCGATCACGGGCGCCACGCCGCTCATGCTGGCCAAGAATGGAACCATGACCGCGCTGGGGGATCTGTTCGTCGGCCAGACAGCCGGATGCGTCGGTGAAACCTCCATCCTGGCGATCCTGATCGGCGGATTCATACTTGCCATCATGCGGGTTGCCAGCCTGAAGACCATGCTTGGATCGGTGCTGTCGTTTTCCATACTGGGTGGCTTGCTGCATGGGGTGGTTCCGGCACTGGTCCCGCCGCTTTCGTTTAATCTCCTGGCGGGTGGATTCCTGTTCGGCGTCGTTTTCATGGCCACCGACCCCGTGACGGGTCCGGTCACGGGCTCGGCGCGTTGGATTTATGGTCTGTTCATTGGAACCGTAACGATCCTTATCCGTTCCTTCTCCGGCTATGTCGAGGGCGTCATGTTCGCGATTCTCCTGGGCAACATATTCGGCCCCCTGTTGGATGAGATCGTCATCCGGTTCAAAGTCAGGGGGTATGTTCATGAGAGCTGATCTTCGCACGGTGGTCTTTGCCGCCCTGTTTGGAACGATTTGCGCGGTAATTCTGACGGTTGTCGGGCGGTGGGCGGCGCCCCATCGGGCGGCCAACGAGAAGGGCGAAGAAATGCGCAACTACCTGACGGCGCTGGGCGTGCCGTTCGATGCGAAGGTCTCCGCCGGTGACTTGATAAGTGTATTCGATCGGAATGTGCGTGTCGGTACGAACGGGAACCTGGTCCTGTATACGTATGTCCCGGAGGGGACGACGGATCCGGAGGCCATCGCGGTGTCGTTTGCCGGCATGGGGTTATGGGGGCCGGTCAAGGGGGTGTTGGCGCTTGAACCGGACCTGAAGACCATCCGGGGGTTGCGGTTTTATCAACAGGAGGAAACGCCCGGGCTGGGCGGCGAGATCGGATCCGACTGGTTCGTCGGGCAGTTCAAGGGCAAGCGGATCGTGGATGATTCCGACGAGCCGGGATTCAAGCTGGTCAAGCAAGGCACAACCCCGGATCGGAACTCCGTGGATGCCATAACCGGAGCCACCATGACTTCCGACCGGGTGCAGAACATGCTGCAGGACCTTGCCCGGAAGGTGGCGGCGGAAAGGATGAACCGTCATGGCCGCAGTGAGTAAGGGCGCCGCTTGCGGGGTGTGCGGAGCGGGGAAGTGCAAGGAGACCCTGGCGGCGGGAATACGCGGCAACAACCCCGTGTTGGTCCAGGCCATCGGGATCTGTTCCTGTCTCGCGGTCACCAACAAGGTGGAAAACGCGATGGTGATGGGGATTGCCCTGACGGCCACGGCATCGCTTTCAGGTCTGTTCATGTCGATGATCCGCAATATCACGCCTCCACGGATCCGTATGATCGTCGAGATCGCGCTTATTTCGGTCTTCGTCATTTGCTTTGACCAGATTCTCAAGGCCCTTTACTGGGATATGTCCAAGCAGTTGGGTCCGTATGTGGGGTTGATCATCACCAACTGTATTTTGATGGGGCGGTTGGAAGCGTTCGCGCTTCAGAACCCGCCGATGTTGTCCCTGGTTGACGGGTTTTCCAACGGGTTGGGATATGCGTTGGTGCTGGTTTTCGTGGGGTGCGTCAGGGAATTGGTGGGGGCGGGAACCCTCTTGGGAATGGTCGTGCTGCCGGAATCCCTGTATCAAACCAACCTGTTGTTCGTTCTGGCGCCCGGCGCTTTCTTCACGATGGGGCTGTTGATATGGTTGGTCAACGCCTTCGGACCCCGCAAACCGGAGAAGAAACCGTGAACCCGACCCCGCTCTGGGTGATTTTCGTGGGCTCCCTTTTCACCAACAATATTCTGTTGGCCAGCCTGCTGGGCATGTGCTCGTTTCTGGTTTGTTCGAGTCGGGTTGAAACGGCGCTGGGGCTGAGTGCCGCCGTGGTGTTTGTCATGACCTGTACCACGATGCTCAATTACCTGATCTATTACTTTGTCCTGCTCCCGCTGCACCTCGACTATCTGTCGTTTGTGGTCTTCATTTCCGTCATTGCCGCGTTTGTCCAATTCGTTGAGATGTTCGTGGAACGGTTCAGTCCCAAGTTGTACTACGCATTGGGCATTTTCCTGCCCCTGATAACGGTCAATTGCGCCATCCTGGGGGCGGTTCTTTTCATGGTGATCCGGCAATACGATTTCGCCCAGTCCACCGTTTTTGGATTTTCAGCCGGACTGGGGTGGGGGCTGGCAATCCTCCTGATGGCCGGGCTGCGCGAAAAGATGGGGTATTCCAATGTTCCGGAACCCTTGCGGGGGCTTGGCATTCTCATGCTGGTCACGGGCGTGATTGCCATGGCCTTCATGGGGTTTGCCGGGATGCTCAACGTGCAGTGATGGCGTTCCATGGACAATCGGGTGGTTGGGGCGCGGGATTCAATCGCGGGGGAAACGGGTGATCTATCTTATAGCCATTCTGGTCATTGGCGGTCTTTTCGTGTCGTTGGCAATCCTGTTGCTGGTGGCGGAACGGTATTTGGTCCGATACGGTCCGTGCGCGGTCGGAATTAACGAGGGATCCAGCGTCTTGAAGGTGCAGGGGGGAGGGACGCTCCTTGCCGCGCTGTACGAGAACAAGGTGTTCATCCCCTCGGCCTGTGGCGGAAAAGGTTCCTGCGGGTATTGCAAGGTGATGGTGGTTGCCGGCGGCGGACCGATCCTGCCGACGGAGACGCCGTTCCTGAACCGCGTGGAAATGCGGTCCGGAATGCGGTTGGCCTGCCAGGTAAAGATCAAGCAGGATATGGAAATACGTATTCCGGAAGACCTGCTGAACGTGAAGCAGTATCAGGCTAGGGTCAGCCTGGTTCGGGAGTTGACGCGCGATATCAAGGAAGTTGAATTCGATCTGCTGGATCCTGAGGCGATCGAACAACGGCCCGGTCAGTACGTGCAGATCCAGGCGCCGGGGCCGGAAGGTCCGGTGTTTCGTGCCTATTCGATCAGCTCGCCGATGTACGAGAAGCGCCACGTGCAACTCAATGTGCGTCTGGTTCCGGGGGGAATTGCCTCCACCTATATTCATGGCTTGAAAGCCGGCGATCCGGTCGTCTTGACGGGAGCTTACGGGGAGTTCCGTCTGTCTGAGGATCCCGACCGAGAAATCGTCTGCGTGGGGGGTGGATGCGGCATGGCGCCCATGCGGAATATCATCTATTCATTATACCGGCGCTGGCCGGACCGTTCCTGCTGGCTGTTTTTCGGATGCCGGTCGACCCGGGATGTGTTCTATCTGGAGGAGTACCGGCAATTGGCGAAACAGCATCCCAATTTCAAGATCGTTTACGCGCTGTCCGATCCCCTCGGGCCGGGCGAGTCCTGGGACGGCGAAACCGGGTTCATCCATCTGGCCGTGGACAAAAAACTTATCCCCGGCATAAACCGGCAGGCTTTCTTATGCGGTCCGCCTCCCATGATCGAAGCGGTCATTGACGTGTTGAAATCCAAGGGGCTGACCGACGCGGCAATTTTCTACGATAAATTCTAACACGGATTGCGATTCCGACAGGCGGGTTTGCGGTCGGTCGTGCCGGGCGCGCGAGGAGGATGACTATGGCGATTGTTACGGTGGGGGAATTGATGGACCGTGCCCGGGATTTCGAGTTGCGGCTCGAGGTTTACTACGCGGAGATTCGCGACCGATCCAAGGACAATGGAGTTCGACTGTTGACCTATTATCTGGCCCGGCATCGGCGGCATCAGGAGCAGGCCTTGGCGGGGCTGGATCCGGATCGGGTGGGGCATGTGCGCATGGTGGAGCTTAAGTTCGACGCCCCGTTCGATCTCGACGCCGGCCGGCAGATGCCCTATGCGCCGCCGGAAACGATCCAAGGCGATGAATTGATCGAAATGGCCGTCGGCCATGACCGCGAACTGGTGTCCTTGTATCGTTCCGTACTGGTCCAGCCGGTGGGTGACGATGCGCGAACCGTGTTGGAAGCGCTGATTCGGGTTGAAGAGCGCGATATGGTCATGCTGAAAAAAATGCAGGCCATGCACTACTTCTGAACCGGGTGATTATTCATGGGAACCTTCAGACTTGATCCCGTCACGCCGCCTGCGGGAACCGTGATGGCTGCCTCGGGCGATGCGGGGATGACGGGTGTGGTCTTGTTGCACAATGCGCGATGGTTCACCCGCATCCGGTGGATCGTGGTGGCCGCGCTGGTCCTGTTCGGCGCGGTGGGCATGGCGATCGATCCGGCCTTCCTGAAGCGGTATGGGCTCATCGCTCCGGGTTTATGGCCCTGGCATCTGTCCGGCATCCTTGCCTTGTTGAACCTGGGGTCCATCCGGTGGATCCGTTATATGTCCGCCCGGACGCCCTGGCGCATGATTGCCGCGAATATCTGGTTCCAGATCGTCTCCGATCTGGTCGTGCTGACCGGCTTGGTTTGCCGGATTGGCCCGACCAACACGGTCGTGGCATTCACCTATTTGTTCCATATCTCGTTGGCCTGTATATTTTTCGGCCGGCGGGACAGTTTTCTGGTAACCCTGTTAAGCGCCGGGTTGTTCCTGGCGACGGTTGCGGCCGAGTACCTGGAATTGCTGCCGCATCCGAGCGTCCTGGTCGTTGACCGGCTCAGCCATCCCGATATGCCGGCCTCCCTCCTGTTCGCCATTCCCGCCGTGTTCGTCTGGTTGATCGTGTGGTATCTGGTATCCTCGCTTTCCGAAGCGGTACGGCGGCGGGATCGGGATCTGGCTGCCGCCAATGAGCGCATCCTGCGGGCGGATAAAGCCATCAACCAGCAGATGCTGAGGGTTACCCACGATTTAAAGGCGCCATTCTCCGGAATCGAAAGCAACATCCAGATCCTGAAAGCCTTGCATTGGGGCGAAATGCCGGAAAGCGTGCGGGAGATCGTCGGAAAAATCGATGCCCGTTCGGCCGCCTTGCGCGCGCGGATCAGCGACATCCTGACCCTTGGCAACCTGCGATCCGTTCCGGCGGGACAGCCGGCGCGCGATCCGGTATCCCTGCGCGCGCTGCTGGAAAACGTATGGCTGGAAATCGAAGACGTGGCCCTGCGGAAACAAGTGTCCGTCAAGCTTGCCGGCGCCGAGGTGATCGTGCCCGGCGATTCCCGGCAGTTGAAGGTCTTGTTCGCGAATCTTCTCGCGAATGCCGTCACCTACTCGCGGATAGGCGGAGTCGTGGATATCGCCATCGGAAAGCGGGACTCCCGCGTGACGATTCGTGTCGCCGATCACGGCATCGGCATTAGCGACGAGTCCCTGGCGCATGTTTTCGATGACTTTTACCGGACCCCCGAGGCCGTTGCGTTCAACCCGAATTCGACGGGTCTCGGGTTGGCGATCGTCAGGCAAATCGCCCAGAATCTGCGGTTGACGATTACCGCGCAAAGTGAAGCTGGCAATGGGACGGTTTTTGAAGTATGGATGCCGGCAGGTTAATCACGGAACGGAGGAAACACATGGCTCGAATCATGCTGGTCGACGATGATGTGGAATTGGCGGACAATATGGCGGCGGTATTGCGCGATCAAGGACACGAGGTGTCGATTCTGACTTCGGCGCAGGATGCCGTCCTTAAAGTCGCTGAACAGAAACCGGATCTGGTTATCCTCGATGTCATGTTTCCGGACAATCCGGTTGCCGGGTTCGACGTGGCGCGGCAGATCCGCCGCACGAAAGGCATCCGGGATTTGCCGATCATCATGTTGACCGGCATCAACCAGGAATTCCCGATGGATTTTTCCGGCAAAGACATCGATTCGGAATGGTTGCCAGTTCAGGAATTCATGGAGAAACCGGTCAAACTGCCGGTTCTCATCAAAACGATAAAACGGTTGTTGAAGTCCGCATGACCGGAGCGTTAACCGTGACATGCCCCGCATGGCGCCAATCGGGACCGGTTGTTTCGGCGGGATGGCGGCCTTTGGGTTCGTAAGATGTCGATGAACGAGGTCGGGGATGGGCGTATGGACCGTCGCAATGACCCTCCCTCATAATACGGACGAACTGCATCCCCGTGATTGTATCCACGCGTCCATGGAGGGACTTTCGCGTGAACGCTGAAACCTTGTCGTCTTCCGCCGTGGTGTCCAACCGCCCAACCGTTGTCGCGCTGCTTTCGGGCGGGCTGGATAGCACCATCGTCGTGCGGCTGATGCTGGACCAGGGACTGGGGGTATTGGCGTTGAATTTCGTCAGTCCGTTTTGCACGTGCAGCCCGCGGAAAAACGGCGGATGCAGTCTGGCGGCAAGCGTGGCGAAAAGCCTGGACGTCGATCTGCGCGTGATGGTCAAGGGGATGGACTACCTCCGTATCGTGAAGCGGCCCCGTTTCGGTTACGGGCGGGGATTAAATCCCTGCATCGATTGCCGCATCTACATGCTTCTCCAGGCCGCGGCGGTCATGCGGGAGACCGGCGCCGTGTGCGTGGTGACGGGTGAGGTGCTTGGGCAGCGGCCCATGTCGCAGCATCGCCGGGCGCTTGACCTGATCGAGCGGGAAAGCGGGCTCGCCGGCCGGTTGTTGCGGCCGTTGAGCGCCCACCTCCTGCCGCCGACGATTCCGGAACTTGAAGGGGTGATTCCCCGCGACCGGATGCTCGATCTGAGCGGGCGGTCACGATCCCCCCAGCTTGCCATTGCGAAAGAACGGGGGGTGGAGGTCTTCGGGTGCCCTTCCGGCGGATGTCTGTTGACCGATCCGGTTATTAGCCGGCGGTTGAAGGATGTTTTCGACCGGTGCCCGGATTGGGACGAGCGCGATGCGCGGCTGGCCACCCTGGGCCGGCACTTCCGTCTTCACCCGGGTCTCAAGGTTATCCTGGGGCGCGACGCGGGGGAGAACGCCCGTCTCGAACAGATGGCGGGGCCGCTTCCGGTCGTCTCGTTCGTGGACAAACCCGGACCAACCGCCGTGCTGCGGGGTTCCCATGCGGAAAACGACCTTCTCGTGGTGGGGCGGTTATTGCGGTGTTATTCGCCCAAAACAACCGGGGAAAGCGTTGCGGTTCGTTTACGGTGCAACGGACGGGAGACGCTATGGACGGCGCACGATTCCGCTAGGGAGGACGAGGTGGCGTCCTGGGCGATTTAATGGCGGAATCCGCAAATCCGCAACGGGGCGACAACGAATTGTTGACAGCCTGCGCATTGTCGGCGTATAAAGACAACGATTTTTGAGAGCAATGGCATGTTCGGAACGCGGTGAAAATCCGCGACGGTCCCGCCGCTGTAATCGGGGAGTTCGACCGCATTGAGCCACTGGCCCGCGTCCGCCGCAAGCGGATAGCGGGATGGGAAGGCGCGGCCGGATGGCGATCCGAAAGTCAGAAGACCTGCCGTCTGCTCGCGTGAAACGGGATCTGATGGCAAAGGGTTCCGGCAGACCTTCCAAGGTCTGCCGGAACCCTTTTTTATTGTACGGGACGATCGTCTTCCCGGAAGCGGGGGCGCGTCCGAAGGATTCGTGTGTAGGAACGGGTCCATGCCTGCCGGGACCCTTTTTATGGCGGGCACAAAAGGAGGTTACGCATGAAACGCAGCAACCAGGCAAAGAAGAAGCAGACGATCATCGCCTCTCGCAAGGCCTGCAAGGCCAGTGGCACGGGGCTCTCGCACTACATCCTGATGGATCGAAAATCGAAGTGATGCATACGCGCTCCGTTTCCGAAGCGGCCCCCTCACGGGGCCGCTTCCTTAACACCGGCAATGGGCCGCACCTGCAGCCCTTGGATATCGGCCACGACTCCTATGTGGCCCTGATCGAACCCGATACGGCGTTCTGGTCGCTCGTCCGCAAGGACGCGTTGGCCGATACGCTTGCGAACCCTTCGTTTCGCGCGGCCGTGGTCCGGAAACAGGACGCCTTCGCCACCGAGATGCACGCGCTCCGTTTCGGGCTCAAGCCCTCGGCCGTATACTTCAATCCCACCGAGCGCTGCAATCTCAACTGCCGCTATTGTTACATTCCGGAGACGATGCGCAAACACGGCCGGCACATGTCGCAGGCGCGGATGTTCGAGGCGCTGGAGCGTCTGAAACGATACTTCAAGACCACGATGCCGAAAGGTCGGTTGCCGCAGGTGGTGTTCCACGGCGCGGAACCGATGCTCAACCGCGAAGCGCTGTTTGCCGCCATCGAGCGCTACGGCAAGTCCTTCCGTTTCGGTGTTCAGACCAACGCCACCCTGTTGGATGATTCCGCCATCGCATTCCTGACCGAACGCGGCATCGGGATCGGGCTTTCGCTCGACGCCCCCCTGCCGGCGGTCGCCAACAGGACCCGCCGTTCGTGGAACGGGGAGGGGGTTTTCGAGGCCGTCGAAACCGCCATGCGGAAACTCAAGGGCTATCCCGGCTTCAACGTGATCTGCACGGTCACCCGGGAGAATCTCCAATACCTGGTTCCCATGGTGGAGTTTCTGCACGCCCACGAGGCGCCCGCGTGCATGCTGAACATCGTGCGCTGCACGTTGCCGGGCGCGCGGACCATCAAGCCGGACGACGCCGCGGCGGCCAAGGCTTTCCTTGCCGCCCTGGACCGGACGCACCTATTGTTCAAGCGCACAGGCCGGAAGCTGGTGGTGGCAAACTTCGCCAATGTGCTGGTTTCCATTCTCGCTCCGACCGCGCGGCGACTCATGTGCGACATCTCGCCCTGCGGCGGCGGGCGTTGTTTCTTTGCGCTCGCGCCGGATGGCGGACTGTATCCCTGCAGCGAGTTTATCGGCTTGAAGGAATTTCGGGGAGGCAACCTGTTCAAGGACCATATTGCCGACGTGCTCAAGTCCCCCGCCTTCACGAAAGTAACCGGCCGCAAAGTGGAGGCTATCGAACCGTGCAACCAGTGTGCGATCCGGCATTTCTGCGGCGCACCCTGTCCTGCCGAAGCACACGCGATGAACGGCGGGATGCACCGAACGGGCGCTTTTTGCGAATTCTACGAGGAGCAGGTTCGCTACGCCTTTCGTCTCATCGCGAACGGTATTGCCGATGACTACCTGTGGGACGGCTGGGACCGGGACGCGGAGACGACATTCGACTGGCGTGGGTGATACCGACGTCGCGTCGAACGCTCCGATGGAGCACATGTTGAACGCGCTTATCCGATCACGCTGCAGCGCGCTGGAAGACTACTGATTGGCGACATCTTCCGTCCGCCGATTTCCGCATAGGGGCGTTCCGACCTCAGCCTGCCTTCGTTGTGCTGTCCCCGCAGGGCGGCTTCAAAGGTGGTTCTCGCTTGTCGCGCCTCCCACGAGGACGACATGACCTTTCTTTCATCCATAATGGAGGATTTATGAAGCAGACATGGCTACACGGTGAATAAAGGCCGCGGGTTAATCCGTTGTCTTGCGGATGACCACGGACCAGTGTCCGTCATCGAGGGGACGGGTCTCCACGACTTCCTGTCCTTCGTTCCGGAAGCTGGCCGGGACATTACGGATGGGGTCGCCATCGTCCAGAACGATGGCGAGTGTGTCACCGACATCCATCATTTCCAGCTTGAGCTTGGCTTTCACGAAGTTCATCGGGCAGGCAACGCCGCGCAGGTCAAGTTCAGCTGTTGTTCCGGATGCGGGATGACCGGCCGGTATGGAAGGGCCAGGCGGTACCGGCTTCACCGGGGGTGCCGGTGGTGACAGCGGCTCGGGAGGATGGAAGGCAAGGTTGGCGTCGAGCGTCGAGTAAAGAAGTTCAACCCGTTCCCGCAGGCTGATGATGGATTGCTGCTGGCCATCGAGTGCAGCCTGCCAGCCCTGGGTATATCCGCGTGCCCGGGTGAGCAAGCCGCGGAACTCGTCGGCGACCAGGCCGGTATCGATGAAATGTCGTTCGAATTCGCGGAACAGGGTGTCGGAATCCTGGGCATCCACACCGCGCGTGATCAACAGCGCGCGGATGGTGGGCAGCAGGATATCGAACGATCCGGTTGCCTTGCGGGCGGTGGCCAGGTCCTGCTGGATCACCTCGAAGACACCGGCCCCGCATTCCCCGGCGCCGCGTCCGGCCAGCGAGAAGGGTTCCGTGGCTCCAAGATCCCGGTAGTAATCGGGACGTTCCTCGAATGCCGGGATGGACGCATGCCGGGCCACCATGGGTTCAAAGTGCGCCGGGCCAAGCCGGTCGTAATAATCGGGGTAGGATTCGGTGTCCCGGCGGTTCGTTTGGAAATCGATAGCCAGATCCCGTACCAGCAGCGGCAGGGCGGCGGCCGGCACCCTGCCGGCCGGTAAACCAAGACGGGCTCCGTCCGCACGGCAACGCCCGCCGAGTGTAATCCCGTAGGAAGGGACCAAACGTTCGCCGGAACGTTGCGCGGCGCCAAACAATCCGATCATGCCGACGGGTTGATGTCCGCAGGCGTTGGGACACCCGTTGATGTAAAACTCCATCGCATCCAGGGTGTCCCGGGAAATCTCATGGGTTGCCAGTGCATCGGCACATGCCTGGGCGGCGTTGCGGGCCAGGCCGATACCCAGCCGACAGGTTGAGGCGCCCGCACAGGCAACCAACCGGTCAAGCGGCGTGGGGGATAGCACGTCGGTCTTGAGTGTGCGTAATCCGGCGGTCAGGGCCGGAATGTCTGTTTCTCTGACGAAGCGTAGCAAGAGGTTCTGGGAACGGGTGGTTCGAAGCCCCGCTTCCCCGCTGAATTGTCCGGCCAATTCCCCGATCCGAGCCCAGTCGTCGGCCGTCAGGAATCCCAGCGGCAGATGCAGGGGAATGGCAACGAACCCCGGTTGGCGCTGGGGGATGACCCGGACCCCATGAGAAATCCGGGGGACGGGTGGGGTTGCCGGACTGTCGGCGGATTGCGTATTGAGGGGTGAGGTTTCCTGCCATTCGGGAACCTGTTCCCGGACCACTTCGTCAAATTGAGCCGTGAAACGTTGGCGAAATGCTTCGGGGCCGATCTGGTCGAAAACGAAACGTAACCGGGCGCGGTGCCGGTTTTTCCGGTCTCCCAGTTGGTCGAACAGCCGGCGGACGGTTTCCGCTACGCGGAGAATCCCGGTTGCGGGGACCCAGTCGATCAAGGGATCGGCCACGCGGGAATGGGTGCCCAGTCCACCGCCCGCCATCACGCGAAAACCGGCCTTGCCGTCGCGGGTTTCGGCAATGAACCCCAGGTCGGAAACCTGGGCCAGGGCGCAGTCCGCGGGGCATCCGCTGAAGGCTATCTTGTATTTCCGGGGCAGATTGTAACTGCCGACCAGGGGGATCAGGTATCCGGTAACCGCCTGGGCGCACGGGGTGACGTCGAACCGCTCGCGGGGGCAGATGCCGGCGTAGGGACAGGCGGTGATGTTGCGGACCGTATTGCCGCCGCCGCCTTTGCTGGTCAGACCGACGGTCATCAGGCGTCGCATGATGGCCGGGGTATGGTCCAGCGCGATATCATGAAACTGCACGTCCTGCCGGGTCGTGACATGCAACAGGCCGTTGCCGAACTTCCGGCTCAAGGTTGCGAGTTCCGACACCTGTTCGTGGTTCAAGACTCCGCCGGCCACACGGACCCGTACCATGTAGGTGCCATCCCGGCGCTGCTCATAGACTCCGCGGGGGACCCGTTTGGCCTTGATGTTCGCCGCGGGCATGGCGCCGTCGAGGAATTGTCGGACCTCCCGTTCATAGGTGTCGATGTCCGCCGCCAGATCGGCGGGCAGGGGATAGGGTTGTCCGGATGTCATGTCGGTTCCTTGTTTGTGATTACCAGTTCGACGGGTTCCGCCCGGCCATCCTGCAGGATAAATCCGCGGAGATCGGGCGCTCCCGGAACTGCCAGCGACAGAATAAGATAAACCGTATCGGGCGTAAAGGCCAGCCGGAGATCCTCCTCGGACATCCGGGCCGGGGTGGCGGGGTGGCTATGCCAGATGGCCAGCATGCGAAGCCCCTTGGTGCGCATGTCCCGGATGGCGGAAAACTGTTGCTCCGGCAACATGCGGTAATGGTCGGCGGAGGCATCGGCATTGGCAAGTTCGTAGAAGGCCGTGGTATGGCCGTTTGAGCCGCCGAGCAGGCC